>Ga0123340_1005903_pt1 | contig 11670 bp, 9 predicted proteins | sample SirMexnodulemix_FD_89961 | JGI IMG/M metagenome (GOLD analysis project Ga0123340, IMG submission 89961) | Root nodule microbial communities of legume samples collected from Mexico - Siratro Mexico nodule mix | ecosystem: Host-associated > Plants > Roots > Nodule | place: Mexico: Nepantla... | reverse complement strand
GACTAAAACCCTAAAGACTATAATATTGAAAACCAAAAAAACTATAAAAACATTTTATCCAAAGACAAAGAAAAAAAAACAAAAATACAAAAAAAAAAAAAAGAACAAAAATTTTAATAAAAAAAAAAAAAAAAAAAAAAAAAAAAAAAGTAAGCAGATGGTGTATATACATGAAGAAAAAATTCAACATTAATTTTGCGGGTTTCATTTTCACCAGTGAGCAGGATCTATTGTTCTAGTTTTTTTTGGTATATTTTATTTACAATTAAAGCACATTTTCTAGTGACCTCCAATTACTATTCAAGGTATAATACAGATGAACCAACAAATTACAAGTGAGCAAGATAAGCATCTTTTTGTCACAAATGGTGTTGTAAAGAAAGATCAGCAAGTAATAAGGATTTGCCTTAAAATGACAAAACTAGTGATTGGTTAAGCCTTTGAACAATTTCAGCTACAGCAGTGAAACAAGGTTTGGGTATGCTTAACCCCACTGCATGGAATTAGTATATCAAAATCTAAAGCATGATATCCACCAAATCTGGTTAACTAATTTTGGTTTTCAGGAAACTTTACTTTTTCTCTCAATTCCCTTTGATGTAGTGAGTTAAAATGAATGAGATACCTGTTGTTACAGGACTACAATCATCAATCAGCTGAAAGAAACAGATACATTCTCGGAAAGAATGATCATAAAACAAGCAATAGAGACATTGAATTGAAACCGTGGTTTCTCAGACAACATGAATGCTTTATTTATATCGAGGAAATAGAATCAATACAATAACTTGAAAAGGATTAATCTAAATAAGAAAAATATTATTCAAATGATTGATTTGAAACAATGCATCAACCTAAGAGATCTCTAGAATCTTCTAACAACTTCTAATTGCACACTTATCCTACTAACAACACAATAAATAGAAGAGATGAGGTATTCTCTAATAATAAAGATATGATATGGTAATAAATAAAAACATTCCTAATAATACACACATAATCTAGAAATTCCTCGTTCTAAAATATTTGTGCCTTATCTATATAATTATAACAATAAGAATTCTCCAACATTACCATGGTTGGTTGGGATTATTTCTAAAGAAACAATCGCTTAAGAATAACCCTTCTCCAAAAATAAGCAACCATTTCTCCTAAATAAGATGAACCAAACATATACTAAGACCTCTCAGTAATCATTAACAGTAACAACTCTCTACCTTGTGCAGTGCTTGCAGTAACCCCATGCTTGAACAAGGCCAACACCCCAACCACCACATCCCATGCACCGTGGTAAATTCGATGATTGGTCATACCCATCACCAGCAGGAACTTTGTGAGCTAAATTAGGTCGCTCCCATTGTGATACATGAGTTTTTGTATTGTAGTAATACTTATGACCTGAAATACATAGAAATAATTGGTAAGGTAACTTGAATTCTTAAAACAATGGCAAAAAATATAAGAAAATTCTATCGTACAACTACAACCAAGTCTATGGATAAACTGGCCCAACAAACAAACCAGTCTAAAATGCATTTCACAAGTGTTGAAACATTTTATTTCTCTACCAAGAAACTAAAATATATATTGAACCTTGTAGCATATACTAGTCACTACGAAAATTTGTAATGTTTATATCAAACAACAATTAATGAAGAATCAAATACATTCACTAATTAACAAAACAAAAACATGCAAAAGGGAAGAACAAATAAAAGCCAAATGTTAGAATTGTTAACTATAGGAAAGAGAGACATCAAGCTAAAACCGTGTTTCTGAGACAATACATTTGCTTTATTTATATCAAGAAAACATTAATATAATAAATAAAGCAGATTTGGTATCCTCTAATAATAACAATATGATATAGGAATGAATAAAATGTTCCTTATAATACATATATAATTTAGATACTCTTGATTATATAAGATCTGCTCCTTATTTCTATAATTATAACACTCCCCCTTCAAGTTAGAACATCTCATATGTTCTGCAAATATAATTGATCATCGGTCGTCTTATAAACTTGATGAATATGTCAATCAACTATTCAGTAGAGTTGACAAAATCTAGTGGTGATGTCTCCAAACTCCAGTTTTTCTCATATAAAAGGAAGAAAAGGGTGGTCAAACTTGCCAAGAACGGCCTTAGAGCAGTCCATGCAAACCTAAAAGATTTGCCACAAAAAATAATCCTTCGGAGACCATGGGTCTACCAAGCCAACATAATTTTGAAAAAAGTTTTAAATATCATGTTAAATTATAAGAAAGAGAAAGACATTGAGCTGAGACCGTTTGTTTTTGAGGAAGCACCGTTGTTTTATTTATATTGAGAAAATGAAATCAATACAATAAATAGAGATTTGGTATCCTCTACTAGATATTCTTGATTGCATAATATCTACTCCTTATTTCTATAATCACAACAAGACATTTAGTATAAATCTCTTATTTTTCTCAATAATGTTAAGTATAGTTGTGATGTACTTTTTATCAAATTCAAATACTTTTGATCAATTACACAATTTGAGCACTAAAAAACTTAATGGTTTTACTTTATGGTTTTTAGCAGCAGCAACAACAACAAATGCCTTTCCAACTTCAACAACTAACTTGTTAGGAGTCCCATATTGAGTAGAACCCAAAAATGTTAAGTCCATTTGGTGGGAGAGCCTTATGTACCACATCAAATAGTTTTTTCTACTCAATGTGAGATTCCTTAGATAACTCTAGTGTTGTGATTCTCTCCCTAGTTTCTTATCAAGGTCCTTGGCATAGCATTGAAGAAGGTCAGTGGGACCCATTGAGCCTTGCTTTCTCCTACTAAATTCACCTTGAGGACAAGGTGAATGTGTTCCTTTGAGGGGTTATTATTTGGTAAGTATATTGGGTTAAACTAGTTTCTATTATCGGAGGAGGTTTAGTTAGTAAATGATGGCTAGATAGAATTCAAACAAAAAATTAATAGAGATAGGTATACAAGACTAGGAGGGCATTGATATAAGAGAAATTTTTTCAAACCAAGAATCATGAATCTTCAGAATTTTGATTCTTAAGAACGACTAAATTATGTTTGGTTGGTCAAAAATACTGCTAGGAATATTTATATAAGTTCTCTACAGACCAAAGAGTAATGTGTTATTTTCACTAAAAGTTTTAATTCATTACCACATTAAATGATTTAATAGGAGTAACATGGTAACTTTTTTTTTGTAAAACTTTTATTTTAACTCACGAAAATTGGATTCCCACCTCTCCCATGGGAATGCTTTTTCTAGGGAAACTCGGCCAAAAACCATTTCCGAGAAACATTATTTCTTGGGAATGTTATTTTTTATGAGGTAAACAAAACATGATAAACATATTTTCACAACTTTAGATTCCTAGGAAACTAAAATTTTCCTTCTACCAAACACCCCCTTGGAGTAATTATATTGTAGCCATTCTTTCTCTAATTCTAAAGCAGTGCTATTGATGAACTCATTAGAGTCTCCTTAGAATATAATAAATAAAACTCATATAAAGACCACATGAAACCGTAGCTGAACCTGTTGTTTCATCCAATGACTCCACCCAATGTTCTGTAAGATGTGAAGATGATGGTGATTGCTCAGTTAAGTATGATTCTTGAGGTTTTTCCCATTGACTCTTCCCTGTACTTTCATTATAATAATAACATGCCCCACTTCCAGGATCTTTTGCCTCAACCTACAAGGAAAATTAGAGATTCATATGAGATAGTTGTAAGGTATTGATAAAATTAAGATATTCTCATTGTCCAAACTTATAATGCGCAATAAGATATCATTAATTATATGCCTCCAAACCTACATGAACTTCTATTTTTGAACAAAAATTATTTCATTAGCAGGGTACAGAGTGAAAATCAACATCTAATTTGTTGTTTCTTGTTTGTCAAGCCTAAGGTTCCTCATTCTTCCATAATTCACATACCAAAACTTTCAGTCAATTAGATTTTATTTACTTTCCCTTTTGTTTGGCAAAAATATATACCCAGGATTGTGGTGATGACTAAATATGCAGCAGCTGCAACACCAAAATCTTAATTCTCTCTTTCTTTGTAAAAGTTAGGATTTGATTTAAGAAGTTCCAAGACTGATTAAAAGGTTTTAATAGCTAAAGGCATATGCAAACAATTTTTCCACCCATATTCTATGACAAACTTTATAAAAGTGATAGTGATACACACCCATCCTGGTGGCAACTTTTGATTTTCCGTAACTTCAGCTGCATTGGCTTTCTGAAACTCAAAAACAGGTAATCTGTAAGGTAGTTGAACAGATTGAAAATAATTACTGTAAAACACCTAACAACATGAGAAACTAGAAGTTAAAATTGCAGCGCAATTGAATATCACATATTTCTAACCCAAAATGAAATTTGTAGCCAAAGTTGTAGAATGAGGCTCAGAAATAGACTGTCACCCCCACTTCCAAGGAGGAAAATAACAGAAAAAGAAAAAATAAACAGGAGAAGGAGGGGAAATTGAATATGATAACAAATATAATCTAGACCAATATACATACAAGATCTGCAGTACATGAATTGTCTCCAAGAATACCCCTAGCTCTCAATCTCTGCTTGAGGTACTCAGGCAATTCTTTAGCTGCAGGTTTCTGTTCTGAACATCTATCAAGTATAGGATCAGACTGACTTAAAGCATTGTTACCTACTTCACAGTTCCAAAAGCAACAAAGTTAAGGTACAAGAGTCTGCTGCACGAGTAAAAAATCTTTGTAATTATATTTACCTGCAGTAGTATTAAGTTTTGGACCATCATAATAGGCACCTCCACCAGGCACACCATATCCATTGCCTATTTCTGTGTTACCTGATACAGAAGGCATATAATCCCAATCAGACAAATTGTTACCGTTAAAAGACAATCACAGATGCAATGTTGTTAAAACCATGAGTAAACTCGCATACTCGTGCGATCCCACAAGTGCAGGGGATGCTACAAGCTGAAATGGATGGCGGATCGGGAGAGGCAAAAAAAGTGAGAGGCAAGATGCATATCAAGAAAGTGCTTTATTTTTCTACAATAGTGTTATACCATTTAATGTAGCAACAAGTGAAGAGTTGAACTTTGGATTCTTCCGATGAAGACATCTTAGTTGAAGTTGGAAAGATGTTAGTAGTGGTGTTGCTGCACCTATGGATAATTTGGAGGTTCCTCTAATTGTTGATAATGATGGTCATGGAAAAAATGACATTAATGAAAATGAAGATTAACTGGAGAAGGAAACTTATCCTACTTTTAATATGAATGATCTCCTTGGATTGTTTGTTTGTATTAAACATCTATGAGTTTGTTAGTTATTTTGTGTTGTAAACATATTTTTAGTTGTGTTATGTATTGGATATAATTACTTAAGACTTATTATGAGTTATTTTTATCGTCTATATTATTTTTAATGCATGCACAGGTCTATGAATACAGTTTTCATATCTCAATCTCATAACTCTCACAAGTCTAGTTACGATTCTTGAGTTACGAACTTTTATCCCCCTTTGACAACATTCTATAGATGAAATTATTAGTATTAGTGATGTGTTTCAAAGAGCTTATTTATAGTTCATTTACGCTTATTTTATGACATAAGCACCTCTATAAGTATTTGGAAGAGCTTAATGAAAAATAGCTATCATATGTTTACAAGCTTTTTAGCTTCTCTCAATAAGCTCTCTAGGATAGCTTATGAAAAACACTTACAACTTGTATGGAAACAATTTAGCCCCACTTCATCTTCAATTATTGAAACAAATTATAAATAAGTGTTTACATGATAAGTAATTATTCAATAAGCACGTAAGTAAGCTGCTTACTGTCCCAAAAGACCCTACAATAGGGTAAACTTATAAAGTAATACCTAATTCCATTCAAAGAACCCCCAGAGGTTGCCTGAAGATTTCCTGTGGTTAATCCATTCAAAGAGATCTAGCTGTTCCTTTGGGGGAATTACTGCGTTAAGGAACAAGGCCAGTCCAAATTCCTTAAGGGTGCACATATTAACTGTCTTTCTTGCTTTTCCTTTCATAAACCTTATAAATCCAACATGATATTGAAGTCGTAAGATCAACCTCAAAATATCTCCTTTATTATTAAAACCAAAATTTTAGATCTGGATTTATCATTTCATAATTTATACTCTCTCCCAGTTGATAGATGCTGCCCATTTGTTTACCCACCTATCCTCTCCTCTCCTCCCACCTGACGCTCTCCCTTATGTAAAGATCCATTGAGGAAGACCTTTACAGAGGTACGAATGGTACTCTAATATATACACATATATATTTCACATAAATAAGATAGTTATATATTTCTCTTGTTAAAATTCATTACAACAACTCAGGGTTTTCATATTTGTATCAAGGGGATAGACACATGATTTATTCTTCATTTTGATAAAGATGTAAGATGTTGATTAAATGAAAGAGACAACAAAATGAGAAAAGAAAGATTATGAGAAAGAAAAGTCCTTAAGAGTTGAGCATCCCGAAGTCCAAATGGCAAAAGAAGATGGTGCAATCAATGTACAAGGAAATTAAGTCATAAATGAAGGTAAAAGTATAAAGTAATATCAGTCCACCAATAACATCAAGCCACCAATGCCACATTATCATTGAACTGGAGAGAAAGGAAGCAAAATGGTACAGAAATAAGAACACGTTGGTTAAGTAAACTACAGACCTTCTTCCACACGTGCAGCTTTCCCACGCTTCACAGCCATTTCAGCCCTATGCTCTGTGGCCATTTTCAACAGATGCTCCTGTTTTTTTAAAAAATAAAAACAAAAAATAGAAAACCTCTGTCTAAATCTCCTACTCTTATAAAGAAATAAAATTAATCCCAATCACATTTTTGTCACACACCTTCAAAGCACTGGGGTCACGTCGTTCTGAGAATACATCAAAATTATCCTCATTAGGAGAAGCAGCAGCAGCAGCAGTTCTTCCCTCTCTAAAATGGCCAAACACAAACATCTACCTCAACATCCCACTAAACCACTAACATTTCAAGGAAGCATTCCACATAATTGAACAAAGGATAACGAAAACCAACACACACCTTTGACTCCTTATGACATTTTGCATCGCAATTTCCTATCAATAAAAACAAATCCAAAACAGCCAGAACAGTCAAATGAAAAATAACCAAACGAAAAACGATAGCAAGAACTTAAAAGACGGTCCACAATATCAGCACAACAACAATTGCACCCACATTTCTCCACAATCTCAAATAACCCAAAACAACAATGTAAAACCTTGCACAAGAGATAGCAACATACTTGTTCGCGCAGCACTGCATCCTGAGCAGCAATATCAATGTCGCGCGAGCCATTATAGTAGTTGGAAGCGGTGTTATTGGAAACGGTCACTGTGGCATCATCGAGTCTAGTGTTCTGAGCAAGGTTAGAATTGGAAGGGTCAATTTGTTCTTGGTGCATGGTTGGTTTAACATTGGGAATGGCCTCTGAGGTTAAGGCATAGTGTGAAAGGGTTCCGTGGGCATAGTTTGGCCACGAAGGAACACCTGGAGGTAGTGGTTCATCTTCGGAATTCTCCATAGCTTCTGAATTTGCTCTGGTTAACACACCACGAACACGTGAAATCACAATATTGATTTCATAAGGAACATGAGTGAGGATTAACGAGAAATAGAGTGAATTTGCGCAGAATCAAAGCGTGGAAGTAGAATTTGGGAGGTAGAATTGGGAATTTGTGAAACAAAGAAAGATTGAAGGGTAAAAAGAGAAGAGAGTTTGGGTTGTGATTGTGAATGTAATAACTTAGAGAGAGAGAGGGTTAATGTGTTCATATGGTGGATGAAGCAAACTACAGCGGAAAATACTTTCTGCACCCCATCATTTTTAAGCTGCAGCCCATCAATTTTTTAAAATACCAAAAATAACCTTATTGTTTTGTTTCAAATTTATAAATAAATTTCTTCAGAAATATTCTTTCGGAAAATATTTTCTAAAACGTAAATTTTATGTTTTGAGAAATATTTTCTGGAAAACTAATTCCAAAACACTGAGATGTAAAATATACATTTTAGAAAATGTTTTCCAAAACCTATTTTTAAAACTTATTTTCAGAATGTTCCAAAAAAATATTTTCTAAAAAAGTTTTTTCCGAAAAGTTAAATTATAAACATAGAGGCATTTTAATTATTTCGTGATGAGGTATAGGTTAAAAATGATGGGGTGTAAGAAGTTTTTGCCAGCACCCTATACCTTTTCCTTGTAGAGAGCTGTATTATATTTACTAAAATACCTTTATAAATTATTTAAATGAAACAAAATAATTTATGGTTTTGGAAGGCGTTAACAGCTTGTTTCGTCAGAATGGTTCATCCAATTTCATATTTAATATTTCTAAAAATTTGTAATTATTTTCTTCGTAACAGTAGATTGAAAAATATATCAATTTTTTCATTTTACTTATTTTTTATTTTTTAAATTTTAAATTATCAGTCTTCTAAATTTTAAAATATATGAATTGGTTAAAATGAAGGTTAACATTGTACATGAATCTTATTTTCAAATTTACTTATTGTTTCATTTTTCAAAATTAAAATTGTTCGTCTTTCGAATTCTAAAATGTACCAATTTGTTAATTAAAAGTTAACATTGCCCGTGACCTTAAAAATTTATCAATTTACTAATTAAAATTTACACTTTTTATGCAAAAAGAAAAATGAGAGAAGTGCCCGTATACTTTGTGGAAGTAGTGCACTTGAAATAATACATTGTTATTTGAAGTTACAAACAAACCAAATAAATGAATAAGCATAGTGTCTCACAATGAAAAAATATATGCTTACTTCATGAGTAAAATGTGGTTTGGTTATGGAATAAAAAAAATGTTGGTTATGTTGTTGTTTTTTTAGCTTAACTATAAAATAGCTCATCTATAAGCATAGTGTCCATTATAACGTGTTAAAGATGTTGGTTTATTACGTACATTAAATGGTTTAGTAATAGATGGTTTTTTTTTTTTCAGATTAACTAAAAAATAACTCATATGTTTCAAAAAAAAAGTGTTACATGTATTTATAATGTGTGAAAATAGCTTGAATAAGAATATTAGTTTTCTTTTAAGATTTAAAAAATGCAATTTTTATTTGTAAACACATGAGAACAATATTTTCATAAATACTTTTTAAAACAAATTAAAAGTTAGAGAAATATTTACTTTTAATATTTTTATATTGATTTATTTAATAATAAAAATTAAGTCTAGTTCTTATTATGAAGATAATTATTATAAAATATAACTCATTATTCTTAGTTGTGTCCAAAATAAACAAGTATATATAATCTTCTACTTTTAACTAGAACGTTGAGTATATTTTTTAAAATAAAATAACTCCTCAATGATAATTAAATTACAAGGTTTTGATTAAAAAATCATTGCTTATTAAAAAAAATTTAAGACAAATATAAATAAAGTTTACTATTTTAAACATAGTAATGTTATTTCTCGTGCAAATTATGACTCACGGAATTTAAAAAGATTGTTATAATAAAGCAAGTATCATTACATTCCTCATTTTCATTAATATTTTTTCTTTAAGGTTGTATTTTATGTAAAGATGATGAGAAAAAAAAGTCTTAGAAAATACCTTTTTAGTTATTGTGAGAGTTAGAGAAATTATTATTCTTTATATATGATCTCTATCTATATTTAAGTATAAAGATGCATTAAATGTTTTTTCATATAACATTAAGTGTATTACTTTTTTTCTTCAGGATAAAATGTTACTTTTTAGGTTGCATTTATTCATCTTTAAATATAGAGATATATTGCATTTATCCATCTTAAAATACAGAGTTGCATTAAATACTTTCCATAAAACACTGATTGTATTATTTTTTAGCACTTGAGTTGTATGGAGTTTATATTTGATAATTTATATATATGAGACAGATTCACAATTTGTGCAAGGTTGACATATAATTATATTAGAAAAATTGTTGGTATGGAGCAACTTTAGTGCACTCCTCAATTGTTTTATTTAAATTAACATATATTCCCAACATCCTCTCACAAGATGAAAGAAAAAGGAACATAATTTGTACATATAAACTAAACATTTATAATATACATTATTAAAGACCGTGTGAGAGATATTATGTGTTTGTTGATTAAAGAAAGTATCTGCGTCTCTCATAATAAAATTATGTTTTATACTTTGTTTCATAACACTTTGTTAAATATTTTTTTAAATATTTGATGATCATAAACAAAATGACCCTTTAAGACCACCAACTTTAACTCCAAGAGCTTAATCAAATATGGTTTGTATATTGTTATATTGCTACCTCATTTTGTATCTTGACCTAGTTGTATGTCTCAATTTTTGTCTAACTTGATTTGGTCCTCAATGTGAAGTACCTGTAACAATTCTAAGGTTGAAGTCATTATAATATTATTGTTTAAGGTTTTGTTTGGCTGGGAGAGTGGATTTAAGGGAATGAATTTAAGTGGATTGTATGTGAATGAAAGAGTTATTTTGATTAATTGATGGATGATAAGATTTTAAGGGATTTAAGAAGAATGATTATGTAAGTTTGAGAATGATTTGATAGATGTTATAAATTTGTTTTAATTGATATATTTATGAAATTACCAATTGACCCTTGTGACATGGCAAATCCTAAAACCACTTAAAGGGATATTTTGTAATTTTCAAAGTTATGACATACTTATAAAGATATTTCATAATTTTCACCTCATTTACGAGGGTTATTTCGTAATTTCAAATTACATCCATTCAAATCTCCTCAGATGATGGAGAATACCATTCTGCAAATCCCTTCTCATCTATTCTCTTAAATTAGGTCAACCAAACAGAGTTCATATCCCAAATCCATCATCTTAAACATTAAATTTTTTCAAATTAATTCAACTAAACACACTCTAAATATATAATAATAAAGATTTGTTCAAATGTATTTTTACCATGAGTATCCATTATTTATACTAATTTTCATAATCCCGTGCATGCATGAAATTTTGCAAAAATTCAAGTGGGTCCTAATTGTGATTTTAAGACATGTTTAGACAAAATATAATTGCTTAATTATTTGAAAGAATATGTATTAGTTGAATCTAGGATTTAAATGTTAGAATATGAGGTTTATCTAAATTAAAAGTAACAATTCATTTATCCAAAAGTAACATCTCATTTATCCAAGATTAAGTCAATCATTTGAAATGACATCGATTAATATCCGTTGATCATAATGTTATAGATTTTGGATAATAAGAACATCAAAACTTTTATTACATTTAATCAATTAGTTGAATAAACTCGTGTACTAATATTTATATAATTTTCAAATGAAAATCATTTCTTAAAAATAAATTAAATATGATTTGAAAAATATGCAGAAATATACATTCTTTGAAAGCTAAAAATAATTTACAGTTGTTTTTCATTAAATAAACATGAAACTATTTAATAAAGCGCGCTAAGAACTATTTTATTTTGATTTTTTATCAAGATATTTCATTTTAACAATTATATTTGAATTTTAAAAACAAAAGATTTGCCGGCAATGTCTGTGTCACTAGGTGATTTTTTAAGAATTATATCTCTAGAAATATTATACTCAATAATATTATAATTATTTTT
>Ga0123340_1005899_pt1 | contig 11675 bp, 6 predicted proteins | sample SirMexnodulemix_FD_89961 | JGI IMG/M metagenome (GOLD analysis project Ga0123340, IMG submission 89961) | Root nodule microbial communities of legume samples collected from Mexico - Siratro Mexico nodule mix | ecosystem: Host-associated > Plants > Roots > Nodule | place: Mexico: Nepantla... | reverse complement strand
GAACACAAACATGTGTCTTAGGGGTGGAATGTCTAAGTGGTTAGCTCAGTTCAAATAAGTGGTTTGTTGTGTGTAGTTTTGGATCACACACATGTGTCTCAGGGGTGAAATGTCTAAGTGGTTCGCTCAGTTCAAATAAGTGGTTCGTTGTGTGTACTTTTGGAACACACACATGTGTCTCAGGGGTGGAATGTCTAAGTGGTTCACTTAGTTCAAATAAGTGGTTCGTTGTGTGTACTTTTGGAACACAACATGTGTCTCAGAGGTGGAATGTCTAAGTGGTTCGCTCAGTTCAAATAAGTGTTTCGCTGTGTGTACTTTTGGAACACAAACATGTGTCTCAGGGGTGGAATGTCTAAGTGGTTCGCTCAGTTCAAATAAGTGGTTCGCTGTGTGTACTTTTAGAACACACACATATGTCTCAGGAGTGAAATGTCTAAGTGGTTCGCTCAGTTGAAATAAGTGGTTCGCTGTGTGTACTTTTGGAACACACACATCTGTCTTAGGGGTGGACTGTCTAAGTGGTTCGCTCAGTTCAAATAAGTGGTTTGCTGTGTGTACTTTTAGAACACACACATGTGTCTAAGGGGTGAAATGTCTAAGTGGTTCGCCCAGTTCACCTAAGTGGTTCGCTGTGCTTACCTAAATGGTTTGTTCAGTAATTTCGAATAAATGTACCACAGAATAAAACTAGGAACAGAAAGCCCACCACGATCTTTCTGTTATAAGGATGTTATTGCCGTCGGTAAAGGAAAAAAACATAGAAACCAGAAACCCAGAACACAGCAACAAACCATTTTTCTGCATACATGCATAAACACCAAGCATAAATAATGCACATAAACGACTTCTACAACGAGGCACAGATGCAAACCAACAACCAAAAAGCACACCAATATATGATTCTTCAACATAAAAAAAACAACACATTCACACCGGTAACCATAAAAAGCACACGAAGAAACGATTATTAAACATGAACGAAGCACTCATACAAAAACCACCAACAATGTTTCATACCAACAACGGATGAGAGAACTCCAATGTGATGGTGGATTGGCGGCCGGAAAATGAAGGTGACAGTGGAAAACGAAGGCGACAGTGGAAAAGGAACGCGACAGTGGAAAAGGAACGCGACGGTGGCAGAAGGAACGCGAATCTTGCTGTTTTCTCTGTTCTCTCTCCTTTAGAGCATGCGGGGTTAATGAGTGCAATGAGAAAATGAGATCTGCTTTTCCCTCTCAAATAACCCTGCATTTTTCAGATGGCAAATGGAAAAAGACACCCTTTGCAAAAAGACAAACATGAACCACGTAAGCAGAAAACTTTCTTGTTTTCTCTTTCTTTGCCACGCGGGACGACACTGCCACGTCGGAGTGTCAAATGGAAGTAAGAGAAAAACCAGTGTCAAAGTATCATTTTCCTCTATTATTTATGTTGTTGAGTTGGTTCAATTTTATTTTATTTTTTTACTTTTCAATCCTGCTCAATTTGAATTTTCAATATCTTTGATTCACTTGGTAATACTTCACTTCACATGCTTATGCCTTTTCCTTTTATATGAATTTTTATTATAAATTTGATGTTTCAGGGAAGTTACATATTTGAGTTAGAAAGTTTTGGAGATCTTCATGTCTGTCACGAATTGGTGGGCGAGTAACTTTCCTTACTGCCAAACTGAACCATGACATGATTCACATGCTCATTCTCTTTACCATTTTTACTCATTTTGCTTTTAAATTATGTTTTTCTAGCTATTATATTTGTGTAAAGTCAGATTTGATACATGGTTAATGCAATTTCAGTTTCAGTTTTCAACTATACACGATTGCTTTCTATTTTCAGTCAATTTTGTTTCTGAATTTGTTAGCTGTAATTCTACTTTTCAATTTCTTGTCCTTTTCATATGCGCATTTCATTTGAACTTCTGAATTCAGTTTCAATTGCAGTACTAATCACATAATTCTTCAATTCTTTAGAATTGGTAGTTTTTTGATTAATTTAAATTTTTAGGTTTTACAGTTTTTCTATTTATTTTTGTTGTTACACTGTTTCAAACCTACTTTTCAATTTCAGTCACATTTATTTCATTCCTTCAATTCCTACTTTTACATTTTTGCTATTTACTTTTTTTTACTCAATTAACATTCCCACAATTCAATTTCTAATTTACAGTTTTAGTTTTTCTGTTTTGTTAGTATTTGCAGTAATTCTAATTTTCAGCATTTACTTTCTATTTATGGTTTCAAATTTTTTCCGTTTCCAATTCCCGCTTTGCATTCTCTACTTGCTTTGATTTTTGTTTAGTGTCATTTCAATTACGTCACATTTAATTCCAATTTCATTTCCAATTATAGTTTCTAGTTTTTACAGTTAATATCGCTAGATGTCTTTTCTGATTTTGCAATTCTAGTTTCTACATTTCAATTTCCAGTTCTGAATTTCAATTCATTGTATGTTTGAATTTCCATTTCAATTCATTACAAATCAAATCTAGTTTACATATTCTAGTGTTTTCATTTTAGTACTTATCTTGAATCTAGTTTTACTTCAATTTCGCGCTTGTTCTATTTTCATTTCAGTTCCGACTGCTATGTTCACCACTTTTATAATTTCTGTTTTCATTTCTTAATTAAATTACATCCTTAATTTCTAATTTGTTAAAGAAAAACAATCATATAATAGACTTAATGAGTTTGTGTTGTTTATACTGATCTAAATTTACCTCTATATTGCATTTCAAAAAGGAGATTTAATTGTTTGATTTTTCACTTGTGATTAAACATAAACTTACACGGTAAGAGCCTAGTATGACACTATCAACAACCCAACACTTTGCATGTTGATTATTATTCAATAAAAGTGATACTAAATAATCTACAGAGAACGAGTGTGAAGGTGGGAAGTCAAGCATGCCTTGTGTGTGCTTTAACGACAAATCTATAGTTCACTTATTTTTCAGTTTTGAGGTTGTTGTATACGTATGGAAGATGTGTGACTCTTAGTGATCGCTTTTGTATACAATAATAAGGCAAATGTGCATTTCTGGCAATTTAAACATCCTGCATTTATTATAAGGGTAACAATGTGGAGGTGCATTTGAATGACTATAGTTTGAAGTATTTGGATTCATAGAAATAACATTATATTCAGAAATTCAAGAGTTGATATTGAAAAGGTATTTCTAGCACAAATGAAAGCATGGATCTGGATTAAAAATAGATATTTGAGCACAAAATTTTCATATTTTGATTAGAGTATGAGTCCATTAACATGTGTACAATCAATGTGGCCTTATATAAAATGTATGTAATGTGATTTGAGGGATTCAATGTTAGACAAGCCTTTATGAAGTTCAGTAGCTCTTATTTACTCATGCCAGTTTCTGTAGAAGTAGTTCCTTTACTATCTACTAATGCAAGGGCTATTAGTTACAAAAGATTAATCGTGTTCTACTTTCGAGCTAACATGGTGGTCCTCTGGACTTTTTTTTTTTCTAAGATTGAGATTCCTGAGCTAGAGAACTTTGAGTTGTCTAATTTTCAAATATAGTATTAGGATTTTGAATCACTCAAGGTTAAATATGAACTACTTTTAAGACATACAAATATGGTTTTGGCCTAAAGTAACAATTCTTAGACAATAAGTTTCCAAACTTTTTCTATTTATTTTTTCATGCAGATAATTTGTCCAACCAACAAACTCATATGACTGCTTACAAGTATGGACAAACACAAGGAGATATATAAGGAATGTCATACAACTATGGGGGAGCATGGAAAAGCAAGGCATTGGCAGTGGTTCTTGCGGTTTTTATCAAGTATCAACAAATCTCAACTGAAAGAGATTGTTTTTCATGAAGATGGAAACGTGCTTGTTATCATAGGGTCGTCTCACAGCGAACAACTGACTGGTTATATACTTAGGGAATTTGCTAGATGTTAAATTGCTTTTATATCCTTCTATTGTATTTTTTGATAGTTTTATTGTTCTCATGATTGTTTTGGTTGTTATCTATGGTTTTGTGGTATGGTAAGGGAAGGAAGATATGTAATGGTGAGTATTTATTTACCTTTTGTAAATATCCTAAACTTTTGTCTCTGTGTTGAAGTACTTCAAGTGCTCCATTCATCTATATATTTTTTTTTTCTCGTTAATAAAAAACAACTAATTTAGCATAATAGTTCAAACCACAATAATGAAATGAAGAGGCTATAGAGACATTACGATTTGTCTCCTTCTGAAATATGTGAATATAATTATAGAGACTGAATTAGAAATTTGAACAATTTTGAAATTTGATAAGCAATATTTTAAACATAAAAATATAAAAATAAGGAAGGGTAATGTCTAACGACATACTATATAAATGAGCAAATGTTCAACATAATAAGGTGGATGAAAATAAATAACCATTGTACATAATCAAATGTTATGCTTTATTGGATTAATCAATTTTCATAGAAGAACTAGAAGAACTAATAAATTCACTCGCCATTGTTTGTTTAGAATTTTCTGTCGCTTCATATGGATATAAAGAAAAATTTAGAGGGATTTCCAAGTTTTCAATGTTTTCTTCAAGCATTTCCACTACTTTGTTCATAGAGGGACGATCATTGGGATTCATTTGTATACACCAAAATGCAACTATGATCATCTTTTTTGCTATTTTCTTTTCCTCCTCTGTGATATCTTCCATTTCTACATCTTTCTCTTCTCTAATATGATCATAAACCCAAGAGGGAAAATAAATTTGGCTTGAATGCTCTGTATGGGGATTTAAGTTTTTCCTCCTGCTTGCCATCTCCATTAAAAGCATTCCAAAACTATAAACATCAGACTTATAGGATACTCTCCCAATATTCTTATAAAACAATTCTGGAGCCATATATCCAATTGTTCCTCCTACTGCTGTCATAGTGACAATGCTATTATCTACTGGATATAACTTTGCCAATCCAAAATCAGAGACCTTTGGAATGAAGTTATCATCAAGTAGAATATTATGGGGCTTTATATCAAAATGCAATATTTGCATCTCACATCCATGGTGGAGATAAGCAATCCCACGAGCTACCCCAATAGATATATTATATATTTTGTCATAGCCAAAATCTATACCTCTGTCTTTAGAAAAAAGAATTTTATCAAGAGATCCATTAGACATAAATTCATAAACAAGAGCACGTCTTGAACCCTCAGCACAAAATCCAATTAATTGTACTACATTTTGATGATAAATTCTTCCAATGATAGCAACTTCACTCATAAAGTCATGTCCACTTCCTTTTGATTTGTCTAACATTTTTATTGCCACATAACATCCACTAGACAACTTTCCCTTAAAGACACAACCATAGCCCCCTTCACCCAATTTTTCTTTGAAACCTTTAACCATCTTCTTGATTTCCTTGTATGAGTATCTAATAGGCATCATGTTATTGTGTTCTAGATAATTTTCAATATTCTCATATATTGACAAATGTCTTTTCCGCCATTTGTATACCAAAAGTACAGTAATTAATGTAAACCCAATCAAAACTCTGACTGTCAAGAATAATGGTAGAACATAGCGTCCTATAATAAATGATACCGGTTCAGCAGAGAAGACATCAACAAATCTTAGATTTCCTCCTTCTGTTTCAAGCAATTCTGAAAAGTAATAATAAATATAACTGCATTTCATTAAACTATGATGAAGAAAGAAATATGTAAATGTAACAAAATATAAATCTAATTTTTCAATTAGTCTTTTCTAAAGTGAGAAGAATACATGTTAAAAGATAAAGTATAATATTAACAATTAAATAAAAAATCAATTATATGAATATATTCTAATTAATCTTAAACATTGTTATATGAGTATTTGATTTTTTCATAACTTTTAATTGTTGATTTTTAATCAATAATTATTCAAAGTTTTTTATTAGATGCAATGGTAGAGACTACCTTATACAAGTAATTATAATAAATGTTCTAGGAAAAAACTGTCATATAACTAATATTATTTGTAACATAAAAAGTAGAAGAACTCACCGCTCCAAACATTGAACAGAAAATCTGCAAGAAAAGTATACTTGAATGAGCAAATAGCGTGAAAAATATTTGTTAGATCACAAAGTTAATTAACACCGTATAAAATATAGGTATATATTTCCTAAAATAAAACAGAAATTTGGTTTCTAAAATTCGATACTAACCATTGACTTAGTAATAACATTTTTTTTCTTTTAACTTATATCATTAATTTAGTTTAAATATTTGCCCGTATACAAAATATTTTGAAAGAGGGAACAAATATAGATGTATTATTATAGCAATGCTTTATTACATGATGAAACTATATATATTTTTAGAGTTAAGAAACTATATAGAAGTATATAACTGAATATTGAAACATCTAATCAATTCATGTGATGATGCACATAACCAAAAGCGCAGGTAATTTAAGAGACACAATCCTTACATGCTGGATAAGCTAGCACCTGTAACCATATCTCTGTACCTGAAAATGAAAGAAAATAGCATTTTCAGTTCTTTTTACCACTCCGAGACCAAGAATAGTGCATAATGCCATAAAGCTTATACCCATTAACAACTTTTACAAGTTATTATTATTTAAAACTTTTATTGCCTATGTACATATCTTCTTCTCAATTTTGGTAAAGCATAAAAAGTAATTTAAGTAATAGAATGATGTATTTATAGAAGTGGGAAGCTTTGTTTTGCTTGGACATATCTCAAATTAGTTTTACCAAAGGACATATAATTTTGGTGAATATATGTAGTTATGATCTAATATGATAATTAAGATGTAATACCTGGATAGTGGTGTTTGATTTAATCGAATAGGTTACAACCTATTTAAAATAGTCCTTAGTTAATTATAATTATTATGATAATTGATTAGGAATTTAATGTTCGATTATCCAATCTTTAAATTTTTCATTTAATGACAATAACATATATCCATCTGAGAGCTTATAAATATGATTTATTACAATAGGGAGTAGACACTTTTACTTATTACCTATATCATCTCTCACTATATTTATTCCTATACTTAATAATTAGGAAGAATTTTCTGAAGATAAACCCTGACTCTATTGATCTTATCCACAATTTGGTTCCAGCAAAGTCATTTTCAACCATCTCAGAAGATTATAGCTCAGCTTAGGTAAGAATATTTAATGTCCATCGTGAGACACTTGTAAAACTTTTCCTAGACCACCATGCATCAAAGATCTTTTACTCCAACTCAGAAGTCAAAATGGACCCATTATTTGGAGGCTCTCAAGACCCACATGGAGACCATCCACTAGAAAAGTGAAACTGATGTTAAAAATGCTAAGTGGAAGAACTAAGTTGCAAACTCATACTGAGAACTTGGAATGCCACTGACCTTAAAATGTATTATAATGAGCAAAACAATTATGTGCAAACAAGCACGATGTACTCTTTCATTGACTTAGATTTTATTTATAAGGAGGGTTTTGTCAGACAAGATTTTGATAAGGCATGTACTTGAATAAATTTTTAGAAACAATATGAGAAATTCCAAATCAGATGCTTGTGTGCACCAATTTAGTCATCATCCACTCAGAAGCTAAGTAAAACCCTTAGTTCAAAAAAAGCCGAGTTATCACTCACTCGAAAGTTAAGTAAAATGCTTAGTTAAAAAACATCGAGTTAGTTGTCAGCCACTCAGAAACTAAGTAAAATGCTTAGTTTAAAACAATGATTTTATCAACCACTCAGAAGCTAAGTAAAAAACTTAGTTCAAAATGTCGAGTTATCACTCACTCATAAGCTAAGTAAAATGCTTAGTTCAAAAACGTTGGGTTATCACTTACTCGAATCTAAGTAAAATGCTTAGTTAGAAATCGACGAGTTAGCATTCAGTCAAGAGCTAAGTAAAATGCTTAGTTTAAAATTATGAGTTATAACTCACTCAAAATCTAAGTAAAATGCTTAGTTCAAAACACTGAGTTATCATTCACTCGGAAACTAGCAAAACTTGAAGCTAAAAAATGTTGAGTTATAAGAAGCTAAGTAAAACACTCGAGCTACCTATTTGACTTGACTGAATCACTTGGTTTAAAACACTTGAGTAGACAAGATAAGCTCTTAGCCCATACAACTGAATAAACTAAAATGTACAGTCCAACATAAAAGGTTACTTGTTTTATTAAGACCACAACCAAAGTCGGAATGATTCAGAAACTGAGTATTTTTAAACAAAAGTCTTTAGCGAGTTATAACTATCTACTCGACTCGGTTATGCAAAATTGTGAACAAGTCAACTACGCAATGTTAGTATTAGAAAAAAATAAGTATTGTGATACTTTGACACCCAACAAATTTTTACAATCACTTCACAACCACCATTTTACCCTTCATTTACTCTCCCTTTTTTTATAAATACAAACTTTTATTTTTATAATGACTATAATACCCTTAAAAGTAGGTTGTTGTGTGATTGTTACAGTTGTCAAAGCATTATTTTTCATAAAAAATAGAGAAGTTAGCGTTAATTAAAAATCGGAAAAATATTAAAATAGTACAACTCAATTATCCACTAGGAGATCGTCGACGACATCCTTGTCTAGGTCAAATTGGTTGGCTTCCAAAGATGGGGTGAAAAGTATGGCCTTTCACAAGGCCTTCATGAAACCTTCTTCATAAATCTCGATGCAAGCTTTTTGCAGCTCGAATTTCTCCACTTTCAGGTTCTCTTCACTCTTGGAAAGCTATTTAATTTTCTCTTGGAGAGGTGGAGCTCGGGATTCAACATGGTGGATCTTTTTCTCAACGACTTCCTATTTTTCCTTCTGTAGTTGGACCTTGGAATCGAGCGCCTTATTTCGCCCTTGATACTGTGAAATCTCCACGTCTTTGACGAATAAAGCTTGATCCCTCTCAACATTCTCCTTGAGCAAGTCTTGATTTTAGTGTTCTAAATCAAGGTTCTTGGTGATTATGCATGTGTGATTACTAATGACACCTATGAAGTGATAAAGGATGGACATGCACCAAGCTAGCATCACCTTGGCTGAATCAAAGCATCCCTCAGCCCCAATTGTTGTTAAGAGTTCAACATCATATGACGTCGGGAATCCCCCTACACCTCAGATATGTTTCCACTCAGTTAACATGCTAGTACGAGTTTGAATTCGGGGCATTCATGAAAATGGTCCACACAAGTGATTAGACTCTTCTCTCAGGGGTTTATTCCAAGGAGAGTAAGATGTCCCGATCCGGGTAGCAACGAAAGGACGAGGAATTCCTTAGGAAAGTTGAAGGTGGTGGAGTAGGCATCACTTATGGAGTTTGGTTGATAGGACTTTGGATAGGAGTAACCTGTCCTTAAGGGTTCTCTTCGGCCAAATAGGAAGTCGACATGATACTCAAGGTACCTACTGTCGAAGTTTGACCTACATCCTTCTTAGTGGGATTTAGAAAATGGCAGCCAGGTCCCGAGCTTTGACCTTGACCCTAATTTATTAAAGTCAAAATCCTTCCCCATGTAATATGCGTAAACAAAAATGAAGTCAATCAAAAAACAAGGTCATCGAGATACTCAAGGTAAGAAAGATTCATACTTAGGGTCCTCGACAAGGGAACACCGAGGAGCACCCTGATACTTATAGGACAATGAAGGCCTCTACGTATTTCTATATCTGTCCTCTCCTCTGCCAAAAGTTGATACTCGGCCTTGGGTTTAAATTTCTCTAGTATTTGCCAATAAAGGGGAAATTTTGGATGAAAGTCAAAGTGGAAGAGAAGGTGTTTTTTGTTGAAAATGTTTTTGTTTGTTGATGTCCTAGTCCATAGGAGTTTGTTAATGTCCTATTCCACAAAAATTTGTTAGTCATGGTCTATGGGTTCTATGTTTTAGCAGTAAAATGTTTTAGTTAGTTTCCTAATTTCTAGCTATTAGTTGTTGGCCATTGGCTCTATATAATGAGCTAGTTATGTAAGTCTTTAAGTTTAAGCAATAAAAGCCTTTAGTCTGTTGTCAAATTCTAATTCTTTAATAAGTGTGCAAAAGTGGTATCAAGAGCCGAGGTTCGGAGAGTTAAACACGCGAGGTTTGAGTGAAACACTTAAAGGAGAGATCTGAGAGTTTGTAGAAGCAAATGGCAGTAGAAAATTTTGTGCAACCTGTAATTCCTCGCTGTGATGGTCATTATGATCACTGGAGCATGTTGATGGAAAATTTTTTAAGATCAAAGGAGTATTAGCAAGTGGTTTCTAAGGGTATTTCAGAACCAACACAAGACACAGTAGTGTCTGAAGCACAAAAACAAAGGCAGATGAAGCAAAATTGAAAGATCTCAAGGTGAAGAATTACCTTTTCCATGCAATTGATCGTTCTATCTTACAAACTATTCTCTCTAAGGATACTTCTAAGCAGATATGGGATTCCATGAAGAAAAAATATCAAGGATCAACAAAGCCAAAGAGGCAGTAACTTCAAGCTTCGCGTTCGGAGTTCGAAACACTTCGAATGAAAACTGGAGAATCACTCTTAGACTATTTTTCAAGAGTGATGGCAATAATAAACAAGATGCGAATTCAAGGTGACAAGACAGAGGAAGTTATAATTGTTGAAAATATTCTTTGAACCATGACACGAAAATTTAACTTTGTGGTATGCTCTATTGAAGAATCACGTGATATTGATATGCTTTCAATTGATGAATTGCAGAGTTCTTTATTGATCCACGAACAAAAAATCAATCATCAAGAAAAAGAGGAGCTAGCATTGAAGCTCTCAACAGAAAATCATTCAATCGGAGGACGATACAGGCAGAGGAAGAGGAAGACGCAAAGTTGGACGGAGAAATAATAGTTATGCAAGTCAACAACAAGTTTCAGATTAGGCTAAAGGAAGAGGAAGGGGGCAAGGTGGCTTTAATTCAAAGTCAGCAGACAAGTCTAAAATTAAATGCTACAAGTGCCATAGGTATGGCCATTATAAATCTGAATGTCGAGCTGATTTATCTAAAGCAAAGGGGGAAGAATCTAATTTTGCAAAAAAAGAAGAAGTAATCTCTCTCTTGTTGGCATATCATGCTAGAGATGAGACTGATCAACAGTTGTAGTCTTTAGACACTGATTGCAACAATCACATGTGCGAAGACCAGTTGGCATTTTCAGATTTGGATGAATCATTTCGGAGTACAATAACCTTCAGTGACAATTCCAAAGTCTATGTAATGGGAAAGGGTAATGTAAAAATTTGTACCAAAGAAAATGTTAATCAAATTATTTTGAATGTTTTCTTTATACCAGATTTGAAGACCAATTTACTAAGTATTGGTCAGCTTCAAGAGAAAGGGTATGAAGTTTCAATTAAAGGAGGAATATGTCGTATTCAGGATGAAAAATTGGGCATGATTGCTCAAGTCAAAATGTCCCTAACTCAACTATTTCCACTTTATCTTCCTAAGCATGTCTCTTCCCGCTTCTTGACTAGATCAAAAGAGGTGGTTTGGCTTTGGCATTTTTTATATGCACATCTTAGCTTTGGAGGTTTGCAAACCCTACATCAAAAGAACATGGTGGAAGGTCTTCTGAAATTTTGACAGCCCATCAAATGTGTGTGAGGATTGTGTTGTCAGTAAACAACATCGTAATCCATTTCCTAAAGGAAATTCGTAGAGAGCAAT
>Ga0123340_1005895_pt1 | contig 11679 bp, 9 predicted proteins | sample SirMexnodulemix_FD_89961 | JGI IMG/M metagenome (GOLD analysis project Ga0123340, IMG submission 89961) | Root nodule microbial communities of legume samples collected from Mexico - Siratro Mexico nodule mix | ecosystem: Host-associated > Plants > Roots > Nodule | place: Mexico: Nepantla... | reverse complement strand
TATATATATATATATATATATATATATTCTAGTTATACTTAGCTGTTGTTATTTTAAATATTAATTAAATAATTTTATTATAGGAAAAATAAAAATTATGATAAAGAAAATATGTTATTATTAAGAATTTGATGGTGAAAGCATACACATTTTAGGGGTTCATGTGATTGAAGACTTTAAATCGAGTCAGATATTTTAATGTGAAAAAAAAATAATAAAAAAAGATATTAAAAAAGAGTAGAAATACTAAAATTTATGTCTAAAAAACTATTTGATTTAATAAAATTGAGATTTTTGTTTTCTAAATACAATACATCATTGGAAGGAAATCATATAAAGAAAAAAATGTTTAATCAAGGTTGTGATAAGAAGAAAAGTACTTTAGAGATATAAGTAAACTTTTGTGACTATTGAACAAGTAAAACAACAATTGAGAGAGATCATGAAAATTTGTGTGGCAAAAGAAAAGGAAAAACTGAGGCTAGGTAATAAACTAAACTATGGGTGTTTTAGTAATTCAAAATGGAGACAAGTATAAGGACAAAAATAAGTATAGATACAGAAATCAAGACAGGAAGATGACAAATATGTACTTACTCATTCTCATTTTTATATCCAACTTAAAAAATTAGAGAACTACATATACGCATATCCATATCCAATCAATAGGAGGATTCCTGTTTAAAACCATGACAAGTTTTGACAACACCCACCGGGACAAGTTCATTTTTTGTCCCTACCTATATCTCCTAGCTATAAGATCTTTTGAAAAAAAAAAAGCTTCAAGCTTTCTATCAAGCTCAAGCATTGAGTCGTTTTGGGTTGAAATCGATATTATTGTCAACTCCTACCCCCTAAATAACTTGTAAAGACTATCAAGATAGTACACCCTTCTATTATACTTACGATACCCAATTCATACAACTTGGTTTCATCTTCCTTTAGACCCCTTTGAGAAGGAGGTTCTAACTATTATTAATATTGCTTCCACCCAGTTTCATCCTTACAATTGGAACTTCCTAAGGGTTTTTCATATTTTATGCACTCATTTTAGTATAGTTTTGACATCTAACATTTATTTTACCTTTTTTTAGTTTAAAACTTCTAATTGATCTTCCTAGGCTTTTGTCAATGGTATTGTTATGGATTTGTGTATGGGCCACTACTCTTATGAGAGTTCCAGGGTTATATCATAGTCATAGGGAGATTCCCCTTAAAAGCTATATGTGCAAAACAACTTCCTCTCAAAGTGGGAAGTTAGGTACTAAAAAATCATGTTTCCTTTAGTTTTGTTAATCCCTGAAATTTTGGTGATAGAACTTCCTTATATCTGTCCATTGATAGAACTTCCTTATAGGCGATCTACCACATATAGCTCAACCATCAAGTCGATCAATTGGGCGATAACTGTGAAGACCCGATGTACATTACGTCCTATCCTATCATGAAGACTGAAAGGACAATGGGTCATCCTCGTGAGGAATGACGTCTAAAAGGTCTGCATCCGAAAAGCTAATCATTGGTGATGGAAAGGCTTTCCTAGTTGTTATGGAGAAAATAGCTTGAGAAAATCCTTTTTTTATTTTATCTGTGTATCCCTCTAATGGCAAACTCACCAACATCAATTGCATTGAAATCTCTTATTATTAGTATTAGTGTTGTCTCATAAAATCTAACAATTCTTTATAGTTATATAATTTTGATAAATTCAACTTTTTAATTATGTTTATTAACTACTTTTCTGTGATTTTATTTTGTTAATTAATTAAATTGATTGTTCTGTAGATTGAACTGATTATATTTTTCGTATAGGAACTGATAAATTTAAATTTGTTATTTGGAAATTAAATTGATAAATCTCTGTTTGAATTTTTTAACAATGAAATTAACTGATTCATTCTTGAATTAAATTGATTGATTTTTTTGTTACATATATTAATTGATTTTTTTCATATTTTAATTGGTTATTTTTATACTGTGTCACTACTGAAACGACAATAAATTGATCAATTAAAAGTTATTATTATCAATTTGTATCTTTTGTGTAAAAATCTTTGAAAGATTAATTCACACTTCCTTTTGAATTCAGGCTAAAAATCTTTATAAAGTCAAAATTAAGAACTAAATTAGTGTTGACCCATGTTCTCTTCTTGATCAATTTTCATTTTTACTCTTATCTATTGCATTTAATGCTCATAGATTTTTATGCTCAATGTGTTTATCTCTTCATTTAAGTTAAATCCCTATTATTAACATTATTATCCGTATTTGGTGGTCAATAGACACGTCCCTTAACAATTTAAACTTTCAATTAGATTTATCTTAAAATTATTCTTCTAGGATGCTTATTTTTGCAAAAAAAGAAATGATCTAATTTGACCACAATTTTCACCTATTTACAAATTTTGTTGAGTTTCTCAATTTGAAAATTTTGAAAGAACTTAACTTCTGTAAAAATGTTCTCAATTTGTCTCCAAATACTATCGTGCAATTAATGAGTGTTTGTTGTAAAAAAAAATTGATATTTAAATGGATTAAAATTAAGTTCAATGGATTGATGTGGACATAAGAATTTGTTAGAGTAAGAGAGGAGGCCAACACCCACAAGGAAAGAGTTTAGGCTAAGTTTAGAATTAGACTAACTTAGAGAGAACTTAGGAACAAGTGCAATAGCCAAAAGTGGACAACATTTTTATTACTAATTCTAAGTTAATTTTACATGTAGTGGCACTTTTATTTATAGGTCAAAAATTCACGAAAACTCTCAAATGAGAGCATGATAAGTGACAAGCTATGAGTGGAGAGGATCATCTCCATTGAGAGAGTGTCATGTGATAAAAAAAGCATATGGGAGAGGCTCCTAACCCTAACTTACATGACAAGTTACAATTTTCACTACAAAAAAGCAACTGGACTTATCAACGAAAATTCGTCAATAACATCCCAAAATCCATCCCTAAATACAAAAACACCAAACCATAACCATCAAACCATAGGAACTTTTCTGTCGTGTTAAGATTATTATTGTACTTATTATTACAATTTTAACAATTATTATTATTATACTATTATTTATACTATTATTATTATTATTATTATTATTATTATTATTATTGTTATTATTAATATTACTATAAATATTATTATTATTATTATAAATATAATTAATATTATTATTATTATTACAAATATTATTATTAGTACCACTTTTATTATTATTATTATTATTATTATTAATACTTTATTAATATTATTATTGTAAATATTATTATTGTTATTAATGTTAATTTATACTGACGGAATAAATCTATCGCTAACTTGACGGGCGATTTACTAACACAATTTATTTGCTGGTAAACTGGTGGTCAATTTATTAATGGATAATTTGGCAGTAAAGTTTTTTCGTTGATAAATTCATAGGTAATTATTGATGGATTAAAATCGTCAGTAAATTGACCGTAAATTTTTTTGTTACTTTGTCGGTAGTGATATTTTATCAACGAAAAAAATTTCATTTGTATTTTGTGTTTTTCTTGTAGTGTTTTAACCTAACTTCGGGCCCAATATAGGGTTTCTTACCCTAGGTGGCACCTTCTCTCTCTCCTAAGGTTAGGTTTTGGTTGTTCTCAAAACTTGGCCCAATTTCAAGGCCCAAAAAGAAATCCTACATTACTTGATCCAAAATACAAAACCCAAAATAAATTCCTCTTGGTCCAAATACAAGGTCCAAAATATTCTAAACTATTCTAAAAAATTTATACAATTAGAGGACTTTCCTTGATGTTCTATGTTCTCCACAGTGATCTCTTCAAAATTGGATTTGACCATAATAGATGGTTAGAGGCCCAAACAGGCTCAAATGGGCCTAATATTTTAGAAATCTCTTAATCCACCCTCAGTCTTTTTGTCCTCTTTATTATTTGACTAAGGTGGTTGCTGCATATTCCATCAGGGTTTTAGTTGTTGTTTCTAGTTTTTACAGCACTTTATGGAAGGATCCATGATCATGTTGTACCTAATTCCATGATCATGTTGTACCTAATTGGGATGCCAAAACGGTAGAGAATTCAATCCTTGAGGATTAAATTGGGTTGAAGTGTTGTGTTGTATGTCAAAGGATGGTATTATGTTTACTCATTTATCTTGACTATTCACCATACTTGTTATTCTGGTTGTTATTTCAGATACTACTAAAGATTGTTACTTTCTGATATTTGGCAAAGACGATTTCCCAATTATTATTTTCCATGTTATTCCGATGATATTGGAAATTGTCATTTTTGAATATTTTGGACAACGTTACTTCTAAATGTTGTTTAATTATAATTCCTATTGTTATATCTTATGTTATTTTAGATATAATTTCTAATGCCATGATATTTTTAAAATCATTTATATGATATTTTGAATTGTCTAATGAAATTGTTGAATTTACTGTTTGATAAATAATACTTTAATATATATAAATCTCACTTTCTTAATTTTCTCTTCTTGTTGTATATACCACAAAATATAAAATATCTCTAAATAAGATGGGTACATGCAACCTCTCAAGCTCCTTCAGAATTGGCATCATTACTTAGAATCACAGTTGGAATTATGTCATAATGGAGAACTCGGTCATATTTCGAAAGATAGGATTATTCTAATTTGATGTTTACTTCTAATATTCTAATATTGTTGTAAATTATAAAGATGAAATGTTATACATACTCTTATATAATACATAAATTTGAATGCATGAATGATTGTTTTATCTAAGAACTATTCTAACTACAATCTCATGCACACAAAATTCAACTAATTTCATATACCTATGTTTATCATTTATTTTCCTTAGACGCATCATGTTATGTGTATGGATTTATGTATGTTAAATCTAACACATATTTTGGGACCTACTGAGGATGTTAAATCATTGTATTATATTATTGTTAAATATCCTTTTATTATTAGATGATTCTTTTTCTTATTTTTATACCGTGTCTCTAATCAATCATTTTTGGAATCTTAAATCATTAAATTACACTTCAATTAATCATTTTTGGAATTTTAAATCATTAAATTACACTCCACTTATAGTTTTAAGATCCAATATTAGCCTAAACAAGTCCTTTTGGTAACTCCTATTCCATTTATTTTTATTACATTTCAATATTATCTTTATTTCTATACCTTTTTTTCATTTTGACTGATAAATTTGATTTATAGTTGATATATAACTAGACCAAAGGGTTTTCTCCTGAAATATACTTTACACATATTGGAATACTAGACTAAATATGAAATCTTTTTCTTTGGGTAATGTAGTAATGTGGTAAACTATAAAGATATCACTGCTATTTTTCACCATCCATAATATTTTTAACAAAGAATCTAATTGGACCCACTAGTAGAAAAAAGACATTTAATCGCAGTTATACAAGACTTACAACCGTGGTTCTGGAATCGTGGTAGACCCGAACCGCGTTAAAAAGTACTTAAGCTACCACTATAGTTGAATAACTGCACTGTAAAGTATAACATATCATCGCAGTTCTTAAGAAACCGCGGTAAGAAATGCCTAAAGTGGGCAAAAATTAGCAAAGAAAAGGATATACCACCACGGTTTTAACTACAACCGTGGAGATATGTGTTTTTTTAAAAAAAAAAATAGCAACAGTTATTCGTTGTTGCCCAGAACCTGCTCAATTCAAAACCAGGCAGTGTTCTAAGTGTTCTCCTGTTTTTTTTCTCATGGCATTCTCCACTCCATTTAGAATAGACACTATTTTCTCCTCTTAACCCTTTTGCCTTGTCACAATCATGACCATTTTCATCTCCCCTTTCTCTCTAGGTTGTGTGATCTGCATGCAAATGTTTGCAATGGCCAAGGTTAGATCCGCTTTGGCAATGAGTGGGAGGGTTGTGAACGAAGAAGTGAGCTTCCTTGCTTTTTGTCTGCTGGACCTTGTTCATTTTCTCTTGTGTTTTATCTTCAAAGTTGCGGACTTGTGGATTGAGGCAGACTTTAGACCCTGCTATTGCTCTTCCACAAAGGAAGCCATTACCAGCAGTGGGAAGATCTTGGTTTCTGAGCAAGGTGGGAAATCCAAGGTGGTTTCCCTTAGCTCATCCAAGCTTCAGTTAGAGGATATCTCTGATACCCTTTACTCTCGACCCTCTTTGGTCTTTGAGGTTTCAAGACAAACACTTTGTGATCTCAACAGGTTCAAGTTGGAAGATCCTGTTTTGCAGTGCAAAAGGCGTTGCTCCACGTTCACTGTCAACACCACATTATGAAAATGCTCCAGGGCAAATTTGGCAGACACCAATCTCACCAAACTCCTAGGTGGTCTGACTGTGACTGCAAACAATGCACAAGTTGGATCTTTACTTCATCCCCTCCTAATAACAACACCACCAATACCAATGCCAAACCCAAAGTTACCGTCTTTGTAAAATCCCAATGCCCCACCACAGGTAACACATTTTGTCGCCAAATAATCATAAAAATTTTGTTTTTAGTATGAAAAAATAACAGGGTACTGTGATGATGCAGGTGAAGTGGTAGAAGATGTGTTGTTCATACAAGGATTCATTTCCTCGTCATTGTTTTGGACTGAGACAGTGTTCCCAAACTTTTCTAATGCTGCTAACTCTACTTACCAGTTATCTGCAGTTGATCTGCTTGGGTTTGGGAGAAGCCCAAAGTCCAGCGAATCAATGTACACATTAAGAGAACATCTAGAAATGATAAAGAGAACATCTAGAAGTGAGAAAAAAAAATAAACGAGAAAATAAGATTAAAAAAAGAAAGAAAAAACCTGTTATGGTTCACCGGAAAAGCTTGCCAAAAAATGGTTGAGTAGAGAGAAAACGTTTGAAACCCTAGCTTTCCCAGTATCACACTTTCAGGAAAATAACATACAGAAAGAGAAAATAGGTGGCGAACGGAAAATAGGGTTTAGGTACCTACCACTGCGGTTCTAAAAACAACCGCAGTGGTATCTTCCTTGCAACATAATTCAAAAATTATTTAGTTACCTACCATCACGGTTCTGAAAACAACCGCGGTGGTATCTTTCTACAGTAATTCATTTTTAAATATTTATGTGTCTTACCACCGCGGTTCTCGCACCAACCGCGATGGTATCTCCTATAACGTTAATACAGTGACGGTTTTTGTAGACAACCGCGGTGGTATCATTGCACTTAATTTCAAAAATGTCACCGTGTTGTTTTTAATTGTGGTTCCCTCTTAACCGCGGTGATATCCTGTCATGGAATGTGTTTTTTCTACTAGTGACACATGTTCAAATAATCATTCAGCTGCACTCTAATTCAAAATTTTAAAGTACATATCTCTGGTTCTAAATTTATATAATTCAGATATTTAATTTACTTAAGAAAATGATATTATAATCATATAGTTTGAAAAAGAGATCATACTGGACGTGACGTCTAGAAAATATGTTTTTTTATTATTATTATTATTATTATTATTATTATTATTATTATTATTATTATTATTATTATTATTATTATTAATCATCTAAATTACACATTGATTAGACCAATTAGAAATAAAACATCATTCGAAATTTCAAGTTCAAAATAATCTCTTTCTTTTTGTATAAGATAGCTTATCAACAATATTTCTACATAAAAAATGATTTTTTTTTTATTAAATTGCATCTAGAATCAATTTCATACTTGCCTCCGTTATATATACATACATACAATAAGTGGTTTACTCTATACACCTAAGTGGTTCGCTAAGTATGACTTTCGCATACATACATGTCGCAGACACTAAAACAAGCACTCCACAACAAAATAATAAGTGCTTTACTCTGGTGACCTAAATGGTTCGCTGAGTAAGACATTCGCGTACACAAAATTTCTCAGAGGTGGAAATCAGCAAGGTGTGCAAAACCCAACAACAAATAATTGTTTACTCTATTGACTTAAGTAGTTCGCTGAGTATAACGTTCGAATACATACATGGCTCAAAGGTGGAAACCAACACAAGGTGTGGAATACCCAACAGGAAATGGTTTACTCTGTTCACCTAAATGGTTTGCTCAATACGACTTTCACATATATAAATTTCTCAGAGGTGGAAACCAGCAAGGTGTGCAAAACCTAATAGGCAACAGACAATGTTTCACTTTGCTGACTTAAGTGGTTCGCTGAGTATGACTTTTGAATACATACATGGCTCAAAGGTGGAACCCAAACAAGGTGTGGAAAACCCAACAGGAAATGGTTTACTCTGTTCACCTAAGTGGTTTGCTTAGTAGGACTTTCGCATACATAAATTCTCAGAGGTGGAAACCAGGAAAGGTGTGGAAAACCCAACAAGAAATGGTTTACCTTAGTCACCTAAGTGGTTCGCTGAGTATGACTTTTGAATACATAAATTCTCAAAGGTGGAAAGCAAGCAAGGTGTGAAAAACCCAACAAGAAATGGTTTACTCTGTGTACCTAAGTGGTTTGTTGAGTATGACTTTCAAATATATAAATTCTCAGAGGTGGAAATCAGGCAAGATGTGGAAAACCTAGAAAATGGTTTACTCTAGTCACCTAAGTGGTTCGCTGAGTGTGACTTTCGAATACGTAAATTCTTAGAGGTGGAAACTAGGAAAGGTGTGGAAAACCTAACAAGAAATAGTTTGCTCTGGTCACCTAAGTGGTTCACTGAGAGACTTTCGAATACATACATGCCTCAGAGGTGGAAACTAATTAAGGTATGGAAAATCCAACAGGAAATGGTTGACTTTATTCCCCTAAGTAGTTTGCTCAGTAGGACTTTCGCATACATAAATTCTCAGAGGTGGAAACCAGGCAAGGTGTGGAAAATTCAACAGGCAATGGTTTACTCTGTTCACCTAAGTGGTTTGCTTAGTTGGACTTTGGCATACATGTAGGAGACATGAAAACGACGAATGTAAAACCCACCAAGAAGTGATTTTTTTGTTAGGACGAGGACATTGGCATTCATAAGCGAAGCACAAATGTAAACCAGCAGCCAAAAACACAGCACGAAACACCAGATACAAAAATCAGCAACGAAAAACACACCAAGAAACAATTTTTCCGCATACATGTATGAGATACATAATCCAGGAAACAAAAAGACAACAAGAAATGATTTTTAAATGTATACCTGTATCAAAAACGAAAACCAACAACAAAAACACATCAAGAAACGATTTTTACGATGACCTAAGTGCTTTAGATGGAAACCACCAACCATAAACACAGCAAAAAATGATTTCTTAATCATAAACGAAGAACATATGCTAAAACTAGCAACCAAAACACACCAAGAAACGATTTTTTCAAAGTGGAAAACAGAAAGAATGTTTCATACTGACAACAGATGAGAGAACATACACAATTTAGGGTGAATAGCAAAACATACACAACTTACATTGGATGACACAAGACGAACACTGGATGCTTCGATTGATGGACGAAAACATGAAAGCTTGGGTGGTGAACACGACCAATGACGAACGCCTAAAGCTTTTTTCTATGTTCTCTCTCCTTCAATGCAAGCTACGAATGAGTGAAATACGGGGAAGATTTCGTTTTCCCTCTCAAATTGATGCTACCTATTCCAATGGCAAATGACAAAATAAACCCTTGCAATACGAAAAAGCAATACCACGTAAGCCAAAAAAAATGAAGCTTTCTCTCTCCTTGCCACGCGGGAGAGTGTCAAATGGGTGTAACTCCTAAAAGAATGTCAAAGTATCATTTTCCTTTTTAAAAATGTCGTGTGTACCTCTATGAATATGAGACAAAAAGGGAAACTAAAATGCTATAGGATTGCCAAAGCCTTTTTCTTGTTGTAGAGAGGCAAGGACATCTTTTGCAGGGGGACACAACTGCTTTTTAGGAGGCCAAGCAGCTTTTGTCAGGACCTGGTTATCTACAGGTGATATGCTGGCTACAGAAGGAGACACAAGAGAATCAAAGTGATTTGGAGGTGCTCCTAAAAATTGGACATTGTGAATAGAGCAAGCTGCCCAAGAATAAAGAGTTGCACCTCCACAATCTAAGCCTCCCCTTTTTCTTTTTATACGTATAATTATTAAATTATTTTTGAAGAAAGTGAAAGTAAAAAGATAAAGAGTAAGATTGCTTTAAAAATAATTATTTTATTTTGTCATATTATTTTTTTTAGACCTTTTAAAAGAAAGAACATTTTTATTTATTAATTTTCATTGTCATACTTTTCTATTATTCTTTATAAAAGCTCTATTTTAGAAAAAAAGAATAAAAAGATAAAAGCAATCCTAAAAATGAAAATTGTATTTTTATTTTTGAAAATAAAGAAAACATATAAATGCAAACAAGTAATAAAACTTAAGCTAAAAGATGAATTTTTAATTTTCAAAAATTGATCAGAAGCATTTATTTCTCATCCGGACGAAATTGGGTATTGATAGTTGTCGTTTGCACGAAATATATGTCCCACCTATATCAGTTCTTCAATATTATCCTTTATGGTCATGCACTCTTCGGTACTGTGGTCGTAGTTTTGGTGAAAACAACAGTGTTTGCTGGTATCTGCGTTGCGCGGGGTTGTAGCCTTTCTCGAGGTTGGCATGAGGTCGGTGTGCAGTTCAAGGGCGTGTTATGGGAAAATCTTGACACTCTTGTCTCCTTTGGCCTCATCAATGGCTGGTAAGTCATCGATTTATCTTTCATCTTCGTCCTCTCTCCTTGTGAGTCTACTTTGAGTTGGTTTCGGAATTCTCGCAGTTCTTCCAATTGCATGAACTCCGTTGCCCTTCTTTTAAGTTCGTCTAGATAAACCACTAGTTTCTAGCATAAGCTGCTCGCGAAGGCTCCTAGTTTGAGGGCAGTTACCTTGTGGTGGAGTGGGACCTCAGGGTTACGGTCTCGAATTTGCAACGCTAGCTTTCCAAATACCTCCATGAATGTGTGGAACTACTCACCTTTATCTTGTTTGATGTTGACAAGTGTCAAGGATATCAGATGGTGCGGTTTGCTGGTGGGGAATTGGGTGTCGAAAAGTCTCACTAAAGTCTTGAAGCAGTCCATGGAGAGAGGTGGGAGCTCGTAAACCAGCTTAAGGCCATCCCCTTCAGAGAGGTGGGTAATACTTGGCACAAGACAACCTCGTGTATACAGACTCTTCTAGGTAACATAGACATCAATAAAGAGGTGGGAAATACTTGGCACAAGACAACCTCGTGTATACAGACTCTTCTAGGTAACGTATCAATGTGTTCGTTCAGGTCGAATTGTCGTATCGGTCCATGCTAAGTCCCTTCCAATTGGCGGGCAACTCCGCACGTAAGATATCATCCACGAGTGGGAGTCTTCGTCCCCATGGAGGAGGTTTTCCCGTGTTATGGGATCCTTCTTAAATGTTTATGTAATTCAAATGAAAAAGAATTAAAATTACTAATTAAAATAACCAATATTTGATTTATACAAAATTAATCTTAGAAACAATCCAATATAACGATAATTTCAATTGAAAAATAAAAAGATTAAACTTTTTAAAAAAGTAATTAAAAAATATATTTAACTAATACTCATTATATCAACTCATTTAAATAAAATGACTTCTCAAAACAAAAAAATATATATAAAACTTTTGAAACATAAATATACATAGTAAAATATTTAATAAACGTTTAAATATTTTAAAAG
>Ga0123340_1005890_pt1 | contig 11681 bp, 5 predicted proteins | sample SirMexnodulemix_FD_89961 | JGI IMG/M metagenome (GOLD analysis project Ga0123340, IMG submission 89961) | Root nodule microbial communities of legume samples collected from Mexico - Siratro Mexico nodule mix | ecosystem: Host-associated > Plants > Roots > Nodule | place: Mexico: Nepantla... | reverse complement strand
TAAAAAAAAAGTTATTTTTTTGTTTTTTTTTTTTTTTTTTTTTTTTTTTGTTTTTTGTTTTTATTATAGTATTTTTTTTTTTTTTTTTTTTTTTTTTTTTTTTTGTGAACTTTAAAAGCTTTTAGGTTGAAATTTTATGAAATGTTATTATTTGTGTCTTCAATCGTAAATCTATCAGGGACTATTAGCATTGAAGGGACTATTGTTTGTGTTGTGTAGTAATCTTGTTGCTGGAGCTTCATCTCTATCATTATTGTTCCTATTTTGTCTATTATGTGTCCTTTAAATTGTGATATGCATATCAAAATTATTTAGCTGAGAATCTATTCATTACTTTATTCTTAGGCTCATTGTCTTCAGTGTGGCATAAGCAACGTGGTGAAGTCCAAAACTCACTGAAAACTCATATTTGCACTCAAAGACGTTGAGCAAGGACCAAACAAAGTAACCTCTCACATATGCTCCTTTCCTGATCACATGACCAAAACAGAAATATTCAGATAATGTTATGCTCATATAAGTGGAAATATTTGTAATGATTTATAGACTTGTACCTTATTGCTGCCATTCGATTATTGTACCACTGATGTTAATTATTGTTTATACATGCTTTATTTGGGAGCAAACAATGTACTGGTGCAGGTTTTGGCAGAGATGTAGAACATAAAAGTACATGAATTTAATTAAAACTATCCTGTGCATTTTTTCTTCTTTAATATGTGAAAATATGTAAACTGAAGTAAGAGACACATAACAAATATGATTTGAATTAGAAACAAGTAATTAACACTCGATATTTTAAGAATTGTCAACCTATATTACCCACTTATTGCAGTTACTATCAGATTTTCTTTCTTTAGTTATTGGGCCTGGTCACCTATTATTTTGCATTACTAAGAAACTGGTTTAATCCTTCTTCTATTAATGTAATGATCGTTTATATTTATTTTGCAGCTTCTTGCTTCATCAATTTAATCTGTACTCATTTGTATCAACTCCTGAGGTGGGAATAGGAGTTGCCTTTAGAAGGGGTGTTGTTTCTTCTAGGCTGGTGCGTTACCATCAAGTTTAATATCATGCTAGTAGAGAAGTTACAACGTTGTCTTCCTGAGTTAAATTCCTCGTACAATCATCATTTGAAAGTTCAGTCGTGGCTATAATCAACTACTCTACTCATGATTTATTATAACACCTCAAAAATCATAATATTGTTAGTTTTAGAACATTTCAAAAGTCTCATTAATTATTCAACCAATTAAAGTTTCTAAATTTCAGCTCCACCAAACATATTTTTTCAGTAAACAATGTAGGTTAATGTATTGTATTTAGTTTCACCAAACTACTCTAACAAGAGATTGTCCATTATATTACGTGTGTGATGTGAATGGAAAAAAAAAATAACATAAAACTAATCAATTGATGTCCAATATCTCAATGAACCATGTTAGACCTGAAATGAATTATTTACCAGATTAACGAAATAAGAATAATTTGAAGTTCCTTCTTCTAAGAAAAACACATTACATAGAACATAGGTAAGATGCTCTAGGACGACGGTGAAACCTTATTTGTGCTGAGAAAATTGAGAGGAGAAATATCATAAAGATCTTATAACAATAAAACATAAGTCAGACCCACATAAGGAATTGACACCACCTTCAACTCAACACCTTAAACAAAATAGATTTGTGAGTCTTCTTTCTTATATGTTGCTAAACTTTCTTATTTCTACATAATGCAGAACTTAGACTTACACTTAGATACGTAACAATCTCTTCTTCAAGTAAGAGTCTCTTCCACATTGGTACATCTGCTCGAGCGGAAGCATTTCTAAACACCAGTGACGAGTATATTTTTATTCGCACTTAGAATATTTAACCTTGACTTTCTTAGACTGTAATTAAGATAAATCCATTGTTTAAATAAGATTTACCCAATCAAGATTAATTGGATCTTAATTGAGATTATTGGTTAAACTTGGATTTTAAAGGATATTTTCTCACTTTTCTTGTTTCTAATTATTTTTAGAGATCCTACGAGTTCTAAATCTAATCAAATCTACTAAACAGATATTCTTCAAATTTTCTACAAAAATAATCCTCTAAAATTCTTAGTTGATTTAGAGCAAATCTCCTTCAAATATATTGCAATATCTCTTGTTACAAATATAGAAAGAAGATAGATATCTGTAAGTTAATATATGATAAAATGGAAACAATTGATAATTGCAATAATAATATCTGAGAACTAAATCTGAGTTGATTTCATGGAGAAAAAGGGATTATAAATAGAGATTGGAGAAAGTATGAAGGGAGGGCGATCATACCACTACATAGCATAAACTAAAGGTTTTTATTCTCTTTTGTAATTCTTGCGCTTTCATTATGGAAGACTAAACTCCTTTGGGTTGATTCTATTATGATTTCACAATGAATTCTTTTGAGGTTTCTGTTTAGTAAAATTTTGTTTTTTTACATTCTTTGTAATAGTTGTGTTTTATTGTTGGTATTTTTTAAATCTATGTTTCGGAAAAGTATTTGTTTTTTAATACTTGTTTAGAATTCAATTATTTTTCCATAATTAGAGTTCTTGGTAAATTCGCTTATTCTTAATCAATTTCTTGTAAGCTTATTCAAGAGATAAAAAAAATATACATCTTATTAAGTTTATGCTTGAAGACGAGGTGAGATGTTGAATATATCATTTGACATTTGTTTTGCTGATAAGATTCTATTGAATTTGATTGACGCTTGTTTGATTGAGTTCAACTTTGTGAAGAGAATTGAAGGATTATAATCTTAAGAAAGCCAAGGAAGAATTTGTTGTAAAAGAACTTGAGAGTCAACCAATTTTTTGATTATTTTTAAATAATTTATTTTAATTTACTGCACAACAATCCTTGAAAGCCTCCTTCTTTTTACTGTTATTACTAATTTTTCTTGCTGCAACAAATTTTGACCATTTATTGATTGAATGTACTATTGGATTTGTTGAGATATGACTTGGAGTTATTTTTCTCCTATTTATACTATTTATACTATTGCTGTAATAAAATTGTATGTTAACAAGTTTTTTTTTTTTATTGCATACGGTGGTAATGTATTTATAAAAATGCAGAACATTCAGCAAAAAAAGCTGCGCCAAATGCATGTGCCTAATTTAAAAAATAATAATAAAAGTGCGAAGGTGTATAAAATAAAAATGGTAGTGCAAATGGTGAATATTTATTAGCAAAATTTGTAATGATGGCAAGTGCAAAAGTTGCAATGTAGCAAGTAATCAAATTATCGTTCTTGCTAAAAGATTTGTGTAATATAAAACAATTAAACAATTATAATAAATTCATATTAAGAACAAATTCAAGATTTGATAAAATATTGAGAAAATTAAAAGATAAGTTTTATCAACTATGAAGGCTTAAAAAGTTTTAACAATAATATGATGAACTTATCAAGGTTAGATCTCACCAATCTTCATTTATTACAAAAGTTATCTTATTTTTTAAAAATCATCAATGTCAACCCACGAAATTACTCATACTTGATTCCTCAACAGATGAGCCTGGGGATCATGTACTAACTGTCAATTCCTTGATCAATTGTATAGATGAATCTTGCATAATACAAGGATCTTAATGACGACAAAGGAATCACACTTTATTCCTAAACACGAGTTTTCATCCGATAAATTAATTCAGATATAGATTCAAAAGATATTTTCTAATACTTTTAAGAGTCAATAGTTGAGTTGTGGATCCACACAACAAGCATAAGCATACAATTAATAAACTAATAAATTTGAAGAAAATTATTTATAACAGGACATAATTAAGAACAAATATGATTACATGAGAATTCGGAAATGATTTAACCTAACCCTATCAACAAGAAATTTAGTTCCTCATATACATAAGGAAACCAAAAATTACAAGAAGAATGATGGAATAAGAATATTACTCCAAAAAAGCCTAGAGATGCATTCCAAATTCAATTTCGTTCTTTATTCTATCCAAAGATGTTTAACCCTAAACCTCACAAGTCTATTAAATAAAACAAGAATTTGACGCTCACCCTAAACCCTAAACTCACCCCAGTTCTACATACCACGTTGAGTGCCTAATGGATTTTGTTACTATTATAGTACTAGACCCAATCTATGCCGAACTCATTTTTTTGTGTTGGGTGTCAGCATCGTTTTGCTTCTTGGGTTTTTATTCAAATTGGGCCTATGTGATTGACTTAGGCTTGGCTTTATTTACTTCTTTTTCTCACTTCATCAAGGCTTTAATCCTAATTCTTCTTATCAAATATTTTTCTAATAAACTTCATCAAAAATAAATTTGAATTAATATAAAATCCTTCTATTGTCTCTCATAATCATTTATTAAGAAAAACTACTAAAACTTGATACTTAAGCAAGTTATAAGTGTAGAAAGTTACTTTTTATCTAAAATTATATCAATAATATCATATAAAATTCTTCTATCAATTTTGGATTGGTAAGATGACTTATACTTTTTTTCTTTTGTTTAATGAAGTGATGGGTGCAAAAAGTGCAAAATGGGGTGCAAACAGCAAAGGTGTTGAGCCAGCTAAAAAAGCCCATATTTCTTAAAAACTTGGGTGTATTTAAGAAAAAAGTTGTCTGAAAAGCAAAGTTACTGGGTGTGGTGTAGATATGAAGAAGCGGTGTTGCAAATAATAAAATTTTGGGCCAGGCGTTTTTGTTCTTCTCTTTGTGTTTGTATGTTATCTTAAAAGGAATTTAGGCAATGCATGCTTGTTAACCTTCGTTATGCCATAAAAAGAATAAACTAAAACACTTTCACACCATTCCGTTTTCACGAATTTGATCATCAAGTAATTAGTAAGGACAAAATCAAATCACTTTCAAAATCAAAATATCAGAAACTTCATAACATCAAAAGAAACCCCATAAGACAAAACAAATCCCAACCCCTTAATCAGATTACTAGCAGCGACGATAATGAGAATAGTGAAGGGATTTTGGGTGAGACTTGAAATGATGAGGAGGGCTTGGATTTTGGAAGATGTGAGTGCGGAGATGAAGGCGGCAAGGATGGAGGAAGCTGGTGACGTTGCTGGTGAGGGATACTATCGGGGATCCTGGAAGCACTCGCTTCTTCCTCTCTATTGCTTTCCTTTTTGTTCTTCTTTCTTTTTCTATGTGTTTGTGAAGAGGTGGGAATAAGCTCTGTGAGTAACATTTTGGCTTGTGTAGAAGAGAGATGACTAGAACGAGAGTATATTATATATTGGGTGCACGAGCAACAAATCTTTTGGCAAGGAAATCAACCAAAAGGGAAGACACACCAGTTTTTTTGGTGTGGTTCTAGTGCAAACGGGGACACAACAACTTTTTCCAGTTTTGGAGTGGTTATGGTGAATGGAGCAGAGTAAGTATAGAGGTTTGAGTGTACGACAAATTACCGAGGACATTCTGAAAAGGTGAGTGAGAGAGCGGGGATGTGAAAACTGGAAACGAGAAGGGTGTAAGAAGTGATTTAGAATGTTGGCCCAAATGAGAGATGAGGGTGCATGAAAAAGACAAAGAGTGTTAGGAGAACCTTTGGCCCATTGGCCCTAAAGGAGAGAGGGGCTGCGTGAAGGGAATAAAAGGGGTAGAGTGAGTAACTCCGGCGCAATGGGCCTAGAGGGACAAATAGGGGTGCGAGAAGGGATTTTGCTTTGAGCTTAGTTATTTTTGTCTTTTTCTTCTTTAAAACATAATGGGTTGGGCCTAACTCCTCCATTTTTTATATTTTCTAAAGATACAAAGGAAATAATAAAACTCTAAACTAATTATTTGAATTTCATTACAAAGAGAAAATCATTTTTTATTTTGTAATATTTATTTAAAAACTCCTTTTTCTTAATTTATCATTGTTCTTTTTTTTCTAAAACTAATTAAATACACACATTTTTAAATAAATAAATTTTATTTATTTGGACAGAATCGGATGTTAACACTATGTTAAATAAAAGTGTGTTAGAAAATAACAAGTATAGCATGTGATATAGAGAAAACAATAAATCTTGTCCAAAAAAAGGGCAATAGAATCATTGACAAGGGACACATTAAGAAGTGTTTTGTTGCTTATAGGTTAAGGAAGGTGTTTAATTATCCTTACATCAGTCATCTCCTCAATCGAAAGGAAATACTCGACATGTGATTTAAATTTATTTGGCCTTTTCTAGTATAGAGAAAATCTAGGACAAAATTTTGAAAAAAGAAAAGGCATTTTAGGGGTAATGCGGCAAACACATCAACTTAAAGAATTTACTATTAAAGTTTTCGAAGAACAAGGTATATAGGATAAACAAAAGGACCATGTTGAGCCCCATTCAAGGAAACCCAACCAACCTTGAAATTGTGTTTGAGTTGGTAAAAATACATAAATTTATTTATGGTCGGTGGTATATCATGATGATGGCTAAGTACTTAGAATGCTTTCAAAAAGGCATAACTATTCAAATAAAGTTGTCTGAGAGTAACATTCATCGTCGTAAGCATTTGGGCTTCAAAGGCAGACAAGGGTAACAAGATACCGAGTTTATTGAAGAAGAACTCCTATAGGAAGGTAAAGTATGCATGATTAGGTGAAGCCTTCATGTAAACTCAGCTCGAGCCATAACAAACACGCATCAAGATATACTTAGACACAAAATCCGAGCAAATGATGAAAGAGGAGACAAACTCCTCAACCTCTTCTCTCGAGGTATACACAGAGCGTAAGTGACTACCTCCCTAGCCATCCAGTGGTGCTCAAGATTGGAAATAGGGTTAAATTTATCCTTTCTTATCCTTTTTTGTGTCTCCTGTGTCACTTGAGAAAGGACTTTACACTTATTCAATGGGATAGCGATAGCTTTTACCTTCTCTGATGCAATAGAGGCAACCGTTTAAGCAATGACGTCCATTTCAGCAACTACAGTTGATGTGGCGGGAAACACTATGAGGACAACATTTTGGGGAGAAGGAGAATTTTCTTTCAACTCATCCTCTTCGGTAGAGAACGAGTCAGTGAGACTCGAGGAATTGTTCTCTCTAATAGGGATAACCTCCTTCCTGTTCACTAAAGGGCTATCTCTATTGGGGGAACTAGAGGAAGGAAGATGAAGAAGCTGTTAAGGAAGGACTTACCTATACAAAAGGAGATAAAAATGCTTAAAGGAAGAGAATACTCAAAACTACAAGACACCGCCAAAGCAATATAAAGAATAACAAAGTGTAGATAACACCTTCAATGATATTTATGAAGGGAAGACGAAGTGTTAAAATGCTCAAACGCAACGTTTAACTTAGCGTCCCAATGTTTCATTTGGCAAAGGTGAACAAAATGCATTAAGTGTGAAACATCATGTCCTAGGGCAATGTCGTAGTTTTCAGATGAAGCATCAGCCGCCTAGCTGACATCATGCTTTGAAACCCTAAACCAATCATTACTTCAAAACCCTTCATTAAGGCTCATAGGGATTTGTATATTTCCTAAAAAATTGACTTATAACTAGTCACCAAGAAACAACTGCAGATTTTAAGCTTGGCTTAAAAGGGTCATATATAAAAGCCATTGAACTACCAAGTTGAACGTTAAATTCATTCATCCTTTATAACAAATTCCGAGCTTTGGGGGCTTGTATATTATTACCCAACACCTAAAGATATGGAGATTTAGTATCTAATTGAAAAAATGAGAATAATATCAAATACAATGCTCATTACCCGCAACATCCGGGTAACAACCTACAGAATTCAAATAGCACGGACCACTCCACAATCAATTTTTGTTACAAGGCTCAACAATCCACATACGATAATAACTTGGATTAGGCCCAAAAGCCTATAAATAGAGCCTCATTCTTCAAAGTGTACTTAATTTCACATTCTTTCACTTAATACTCATTATATTCTTTCACTTAATTTCATATTCTTTCATACACTCAAGTAATAATTCATCATAATAGAAAAGCTTATTACAAATTCTGAGAGAGAAAGAAAAACAACAACACATTGACCCACGATGTCACCTAAAAAAACATTAAGAGAACAAGGAAGTTTAACGAGCTGCATAGGAAAAAACATATATTCAACAATTTGGAAATGACTTTTTGAAAGTAAAAGTGTGTTCTGTAACTAAATATGAATATCCACTTCCTCCTAACGAAAATGAAGCACTCAGTAATCGTCATAAATTATATTAATATATTCAAGATGATCTTGCTACCTTGTTGAGATGGGTAATAAACTTACAATCGTCAACTAATTGTTTCTTCGATGTTGGAGGAATTTGAATGCTGACAAAACACATTGTGGGAATAAGAGCGGGTGTCGTGCATTCAATCCCAATAATATCTAATTTAGCCCTAATAATCACCAAGAATCACGAATATGAGACCTAAGCTTCTATGGTCAATTTATCTCTTTCTAACCTAACAGAAAGAAGAACCCTAAATCTAAAAAACTTCAAAATGTAACATAGTGACACACAATACCTAACCTAATCAAAAGAAAAACCATGAGAAAACAAGAGAGATGAGGAATAGAAAGATGGACCGTGAGAAGTTGGAAGATGACACCCAATGACGAAGATGGAAGACATGAAGAACGACGGTGATGAACTGACAAATCCGAAGATAAACAGTGAAGGAATAGTGAATCAAGGAGAATGTGCAAGAGAGAGGGAGAGTCGCGGAGCCAATTTCTATTTTGACGATAAAGGGAAGAAGCAAAGTTTTCGTAAGAGAGGGAAAGCAAACTTTCTTTTTTAACTTGAGGTAAGGCCACGATTTTTATTTTTTAGCACATTTTTAAAAGCAACATGTACATAAATGTTACCTACAACATCAACAGTTAAAAAATTGTGGCTTTTGATAGTCTTTAATTCACACTTGTAAAATTGTTGCTTTTACAATGTTTAGACAACACTTTTATACCTGTGGTTTTATTTAGCGTTGCCTAAAGTGATAGTTGTTGTAGTGATTATAAAATTGGTTGACAAGAAATTGCTTTGCAACCTTTTTTTTTTTTGAATTGTAAATGTATCGAGAGAATTTTACTCTTGACCTATTCTTTCAAATAATTTCTAAAGGTGTTGTATAGTATATAGTGTTCAAACTGGAAGAGTATCTCTATCAAAGCTCAAACAGTACAACTTATGAAATGAATGATTGCTTATTCAATTTTGAAAGTAATTTCTATAGACACTTGTTTTTACGTCACTCCTACCTTTTGGTACACATGAAAAATGATACTTTAACAACGCTTTTAAAGGTACTTCATTTGACATTGTGACATGGTAAAAAAAATAATATTTTAATAAATTATATGACCCGCATAATTATGCAGTTATCTTAAAATATATGGCAATTGCGTCGAAGTGATTTCCTCTGTTTTAATATGTGGTTTGCTAATAAATATTTTTGAACTTGTCTAACGTATATGAAAAGTAGGAACCTCATGTATTCACGTTTCCTTTCATTTTGAAAAAAATATATAGTTATAATGTTATGTAAAGAATCACGTCCTTTCGTTTGTTATCCAACAAAGTCAAAGTGGAAGTACTTTCAGAAAATTATGAAACTCTTTTAAAATGTATAACACTCACATCTAGGTAGTTTCCTTTGTTTTGGTATGTGGTTTGCTGATAAATATTTTTGAACTCGTCTAACATATATGAAAAGTAGGAACCTTGTGTATTCATGTTTCCTTTCATTTTGAAAAAATATAGTTATAACGTTATGTAAAGAAGAACATTCTTTCGTTTGTTATCCAACAAGGTTAAAGTGGAAGTACTTCCAGAAAATTATGAAACTCTTTTAAATGCATAACACTCACATTCAGGTAGTTTCCTATGTTTTGGTATGTTGTTTGCTGAGAAAGACTTTTGAACTCATGTTACAAATATGAAAAGTAGGAACCTCATGCGTTCATGTTACTCTCATTTTGAAAAAAATATAACTCTAATATTGTGTAAAGAAGTATGTTCTTCCATTTGTGATCCAACAAGTACTTCCAAAAGTTTATAAAACTCTTTTAAAATGTATGACAATAGCATTCAGGTGGTTTCCTCTGTTTTGATATGTGGTTTGTTGATAAGTACTTCTTGAACTTGTCTAACAGATATGAAAACTAAGAACCTCGTGTGTTCATGTTTTCTCTCATTTTTAAAAAATACAGTTAAAATGTTATGGAAAGAAGCATGTCTCCTTCCTTTTGTGATCCAGCAAGGTCAAAGTGGAAGTACTTTCAATAAATTATGAAGCTTTTTTAAAATGTATGACATCCACGTTCAGGTTGTTTCTTCTGTTCTGGTATGTATTTTGCTGATAAAGACTTTTGAACTCGTGTAACAAATATAAAAAGTTGGAACCTCATGCATTTATGTTGCTCTCATTTTGAAAAAAAAAATACAACTCTAATATTGTGTAAAAAAATATGTTCTTCCATTTGTGATCAAACAAGATCAAAGTGGAAGTACTTCTAGAAAATTGTGAAGCTATTTTAAAAGAGTTGAAGTGATTTTCTCTATTTTGATAAGTAGTTTTCTAACAAGTACTTTTGAAATCCAAATGGAAAACGAAAAACAGATATGAATGATATGAATGTAAGACATGTAAGTGAATAAAAAATTATTTGTTTTAACCCCTAACAATGTCAAATGGATGTAATGACATATAACGGTGTCAATGTATCGCGATCCTCGTATACCTACTAATAGGGTGGAGTGACGTTTTTCTCTGATTTTTCTTCAAAAAGAAGTGTTTGGAATTATTTCTCAAAAATTTTAGCATTAGTGAATTAATTTTGATGGTAGACTCACAATGATAAATTAGCTAATGATTGTGTGTTTTTATTTGTAATAATTCTATTATGCAAGTTTTAGATTGTTCTTTTGTAAATAGAATTGAAATATATGTTCTTCTTTAATAAAAAAATATATATTTGAGATATACTTTTTCTTCTTTATTTTCTGAAATAGTAACAAAAATAATTTCGAAATACCATAAACTGTCTGTTTCACTTTTGAATCTTATCTAAACCATCCCACATTCTCCCTAAATAAAATTGTACCAATAATTAATAAAAGAATAGAACAGTAATTTAAATCAAACGTACAGGTAGAAATAATTTCAATTCAATTAAATTGTATAAGGGAAAAGCTGAACATCTACCCCCAAAATTAGAGTGAGTAGCAAAAGGAAAGAGAAGGATAGGAAAAAGGAAACAACTGAACCATATGATAATAAATGTGAAAAATAATAAAAGAAAGAGAAATGAAAAACAAAGAAGAAAAAAAAAACAAGAGAAGATGAGAGAATAATAATTTAATTGAGTAAATGACAGTAACAATTTAACTATTAAAAGAATGAAACTTCTAAATCAGTCCTAAATGAATAATTATTAAGAGAATGTATTGGAACAATTATTGTTGAATAATTTAATGATAAATTGATATTAAAGTCCACAACTTTAGATCAAATTAGTCTTTGAAAATATTTTAGTAGAAAATTGAACTTTATTAATTAGAATTTAATGACTATAAATTTAATAAACTTGATCATAAGATACAAAAAAAGATTAATTAGTAATAATTTTTGTTTAGCCTAAATTATCATTATAACTTAAAAAAAAAAAAAACATTTTACCCTAATATAATATAT
>Ga0123340_1005889_pt1 | contig 11681 bp, 2 predicted proteins | sample SirMexnodulemix_FD_89961 | JGI IMG/M metagenome (GOLD analysis project Ga0123340, IMG submission 89961) | Root nodule microbial communities of legume samples collected from Mexico - Siratro Mexico nodule mix | ecosystem: Host-associated > Plants > Roots > Nodule | place: Mexico: Nepantla... | reverse complement strand
TGTTTAAAATATAAATTTTACTGGAAAATATTTTTTGGAAAATTTATTCTAAAAAATATTTTCAAAACATAAAACCTACATTCTGAAAAATATTTTTTAAAATCTATTTTGAAAAAACCCCCCTGTAAATTTGAAGTAAAATATCAAAGTATTCAAGTATTTTTAAAATTGATGCCATGGAGGTTTAAATTGATGGGGGTGCAGGAAGCATCAGCCCTATTTAAATATCATTATTTTGTCTACTATAACCCACAAGTTTTTTTGGGCCAGGAAAATCCATTTCAGAGACAGCCAAGAAACTTTTGGAAAGCATTTGATTGTGATCTATGGACCCTCTATGCGCTTAATACTTTTACTTATGAGTTGAGGTTAGATTCAGTTTCAAGATTCTATATAATATATATATATTAGCACAAATTCTACCTTAGTCTTTGACGATATTTAAAAAAAGCCTCGTAATTTGAAAGATATTCTAAGAAGCTGAGAAAGCACATTATTACTAGTTTTGTATAGACTGTAGAAGCCAAAAATCGATATATCACGGAAAAAATATCTAAATTTCTCCCATTTGAAAGACTATTATTCACTACAAATGATGATGGGAAAACTTAAGAATTTAATTAGAATGCATGCATAGAATAATGATTTTCACTTTTGTCCAATTATAGATTATTATACATGGTGACCCATTTGTTACTTTCTAATAATTACTTGAAAGTTATATTTAGATAATTTACAATTGATTAACGGTTTAAATTAAACTCTAAAGGTTAGCGGTGAGTATCATAACAAAATGATTAATTTTCTGTAATTTTTGAAGAATAGTATATCTTCTGATATGCCAAATACTTTATTATTTATGTAGTATGTTAAAGAATATAAAGCATGTTGAAGAAGGAAGGGTTCTTTTTTCTTTGTGTGGTGCATGGTTCACCTTTCTGATTATGGAATGCACTACAACTCAAAAAGTATGGTAACAAAACTCTTTACATGTGGCATTTTGATTTTGATAAAGTTAGGTTCAAAATTATTTTGCTTTACACATAAGAGTTCCAATTTTGATGTTGACCTAGACCTAATGCTAAAATGTTATTGCCACTTTCAATAGACCCACTCAAAAATTAATTTCATGTTTTATCATAAAGTGTGTCAAATCGAAAGCGATCGACTTATTTATACATTAGTTCTTAGTTTTGAATATTTTTGTTAGAAATTCCCTTATAACATATTCTCTAGTTTAGAAACACTAAATATTATTTTTTTAATAGTTTATGTTTTCAAATACTAATATAAATAATATAATTTATTTTTAAAATTTAAAGTAGTTCAGTTGTTTCTGATTACAAGTTTTTTTTTCTTATTAAAAAGTTTCAAACAAACGTAATCATAGTCACCCAATACTCATCTCACCAAAAGAAAATCACCCAAAATTGATTTGAAAAACATAACCGTTCATAAAAGCAAATTGGAATGCTACAAATACTCATTAATTAAAGATTATTTCTCTGAAAATGATGATAGTAGATATCAATATAAAAATTAACAACTCTTAATACGTGCACAAACTATTTGTTGGCATCAAGCTATGGAATTCGTGATCTTGCTTTGCTTTTTCCAATAACAGTCTTTTGGTCATTTGAATTTATCAAATCTCTCTCAAGCTTTTTTTATTCTCCTAACTTATATTCCTATAATTGTTATTGAAGTCATATATAACAACTTAGATTGCATGTGCATGTAGGTAGTTATGCTATAATTAATCTTTGACTAAAAAAATATTAATTAAATATTATCATTTAATTCAAATTATATATTATTAATGCAAATATTTTAACGACTGTAAATGAATAGTAGATTGGGAAATTTTCTACATTAGCTCGAGAAGTTTTTTCATACCATCAAGTAATATGAAATGAAGTGTAGTAAACAGCAAGATAAATAACTAGTTGTAGTTATTTATAGACTAAATTGAGTTAGATTATTTATTGATAATATATGTATTCTTTATTTTCAAGGCATTCTCCAACCTAACTTTTATTTTATTTTTTCAAAGAATCATTAGTTTTGTTAAGTCAAATTGGTTATACTATACTAGATTTTTAATAAATTATATTTATATTTCAATTTTATGATTATTTTAATCATGAGATTATTTGATAGTGAAATCATTAGTAAGACATCGACATGATAAATATCATTTCTAGTCAATAGAGATTACTTGAACTCAATTAAATTATGAACAAAGAAAAAGATGTTCATAGTGATCACCTCACATACAAACACTTAGAAAGTGTGAAAAAAAGAGTCTGAAAATATAAAAATTAGATAGATATTTTCTTTCACAAAATTTATGATTAACATGATAGGTTAGTTAGATATTAAAGAAGTATATAACATTAATGAAGTAAAAAAAAAAAAAAAAAACCCAAAAAAAAAAAAAAAAAAAAAAAAAAATAAAAAAAGAAAAAAAAAAAAAAAAATAACCCTATAAATAAAGAATAAAGGTAGAAATATCAAGCATCACTCCAAAACATACAAAAAAAAGTTTAGTCCAATTAAAATCATCAACATTAATCAAGTTTAAACAAATAAACCTATCTCAATACTTTATATGTTTGATGGATAGGAATTAATATATATTTTTTATTAGGTGAAAACTATTTTTCCCTTGTAATGCTATTTGACCAATATTAGCAATTACCCATACTTCCAACTTTCTTCTCCTTTTGTCCAATCCCACCAATCAATTTAAGTGAGTGAACTTCATTTTCCAATTAACCCATTTTTAACAATGTTGGTAAAACAAGTCCCCTTTTGACTGTGTGGGTGAAAAGCCTTTATTTCCCAAAATTGTTATGTGATTTGGTTGGTGAAGCAAGAAAATAAGCTTTATAAGCAACCGTGCTTAACAGCAATACGCCACGCATCTCATCATGGTGAAGTAGGGTAGTCCACACACAATAATTACATTAATATATTCTACCAATGACTCACCTGGGAAAGCTACCTTAAAAAGTTGTATGAGACTTTTGTCTTTTTGTGACTACACACATAGGCCACATTGCTGTCTCTATGAGATTTACTAACTAACAAGTTTCAACAAGGCTAATGTGTCGTCAAAGTGTGGAGTATTATTGTACCCACAGAAAAAATAGAGGAATATTAACTCAATATGTGCAAACATCGTTGCTTTTGCATTTCATAATTAAAGGGGTGATGTTAACTAACACAGTATGGTGAAAAGCTTCACTTGTTACATCATTGCTTAATTAATGCAATGGCGATGTGTGTTCACTGATAGTTGAATTGAATAGGAGATAGATCTGATTTGTTGGAATTGAAATTTTGTGAGTTTATGATAGGTTCAGCTTTTCGTAACTAAGCTTTGATTGCAGTGATGGTCAGATTTAAGTTTTTGAATTTAAAAATTAAAAATAAATTTTAGTTTTGAAAATCAACCTTCGAAGTGATATTTTTATTTGATAAAAATTTATTTGCTATAAAACCAATATAGAACCAATGAAGTGTAAATCTCATGTTATAAATTAATTATACTTGTTTTTCAGTTAAACATAAATCCTATTAGTAACATAGAATTAAAATCATATAAAAAAATATATTTTAACAAGATTTGTTAGAATTATTATATTAAATTTTTATAAGACTATTTATAAATATTTAATTTCAAGTCAAACATGTTGATTCCTTCTCACACCAAAGTGTGTTAGATATTGGATTAAATTAAAATATATAAATATGATGTAAACACTACTTTATAAATTAATTTTGGAAAATTGACTTAATTTCCTTTCTTGATTAATGAAAATATTCGTGACAAATATTTTTGTAATTGTTTGTCTTTAGTTGTGGATCAGGTCAAGTCTTCCAAAAGAGGGTGTTAGAGAGAATGAGAGTTTTGTTATGCCCAGACCTTATCATATCTGTCTGTGAGTCGGGTTGTTTAAGAATGTAATTAGGCGATAAATTCCGTTCAAGGATAATGAGAGACCGATAGCGAACAAGTATCGCAAAGGAAAGATGATTGGACTTTGAAAAGAGAGTCAAAGAGTGCTTGAAATTTCGCCTCTGGTTTGCACACTGGTTACCTCGTCCTTCTGCCAACAATGCGCTCCTAGCCTTAATTGACCGGGTCGTGCCTTCGGTGTTGTTACTGTGAAGAAATTAGAGTGCTCAAAGCAAGCCTATGATCTCGATACATTAGCATGGGATAACACCACATGATTCTGATCCTATTGTGTTGGCCTTCAGGATCAAAGTAATGATTAACAAGGACAGTTAGGGACATTCGTATTTCATAGTCAGAGGTGAAATTCTTAGATTTATAAAAGACGAATAACTGTGAAAGCATTTGTTAAAGATGTTTTCATTAATCAAGAACGAAAATTGTAGGCTCGAAGTTGATTAGATACTGTCTCCGTTATCACCTTATGAGAAATCAAAGTCTTTGAGTTCCGAGAAAACTAATTCATCTTGGTTGGTTTTCAAGTGAGCCAAGTTTGGTGGTTTTGGTGGCCAGCCCAGTTTTGGTGCCAAGAGTCATGAAATTTTGACCCGTGATTTTTGATCCTCTTGGTTGGAAAGCACTGCAAATGCACCCAAAATAAAAGTTGGAAAAGTTTGGTTGCAAAACCAATTTATCTTGGTTGTTTTTAGTGAACCAAGTTTGGTGGTTTTGGTGGCTAGCCCAATTTTGGTGCTAAGAGTCATGAAATTTTGACCTCGTGATTTTTGAGTCCTCTTAGTTGAAAAGCATCACAAATGTACTCAAAATGAAGTTAAGAAAATTTAGTGCCAAAACAAATTCATCTTGAATTGGGTTTTAGTGAGTCAAGTTTGGTGATTTTAGTGACTAGCCCAATTTTAATGTCAAGAATCATGAAATTTCAATCTCATAATTATTGAACCTTCTTAATTACAAAAATACCACAAATGCATCCAAAATGAGGTTCGGAAAGTTACTTAAATTTATCTAGTAATCATTAAACTCTAATTGAATTAGAATGAAATTTGATAAAAAAAATATATATTTTAATTAATACTTAAAATTTAAAACTCACATTTTATTATGAAGTTAGTTTAGAATAAGGTACTATAATGACTCAAGCCAAAAAAGTTTATATTGAATTCAAAACTTTTAAAAGGCCACTCAAACCTAATGAAAGCTCAATTTGTATGGATTTTATGAATTAAATACAAATTAAAACGAATTGAGCTAAAATGATTCAAGTTTAATTTGTACTTAAAATTCAAGCCTTATATTTCAACAAGGAATTCTAATGACATTGGTTAATCCATCCTATTTTGTTATGAGGATTGAAAAGAAGATTACGAGAAAAAAATAAAATTGAAAGACTTTATTGAAAAGATACATATTTTTAAAATTAAATTCTGAATGGTTGTGTTTAGAACTAACAATTTGGTTCAACTCTTCCTCTATGCAATAATTTAAATATATATATATATATATAAACTTTAATTTTTGAACATTGTTATAGAAATTTTGTTAATTTTTATGCGACATAATTTTGCAATCTGAGTGATGTATTAAATATTTTTTATTTTTATTTTTTGATAGTTCATTGGTCATTCTCATATAAGTTCTTCTGCATATCAGTTTTCATAAACTAAACATTTGTACATTATTTTTGGTCAACACCCAGTGGTATTGAAATATCACATATACAAGACACCTGAATAACACAGATTGAGTTGAATAGTACCATGCATCATATAAAGTGTGACAGCTTTGTTAAAAAAATTAGGTTTTGAAAAATTCAAAACCAATCTTTTGTAACAAAAATTTACTCTCCAAATACATTGTTTTAAAAGAAAATAATAACAGCAAACTAGTACACTCGTTTTTTTATTGAAAAACAAAACACAATTTAGGAGCTTTTAAGAGAAACAAATCAACAGAAGTTTACTTTTAAATTTGATAGTTGATAGAGATTTTAAGAGTTGTGTTCCCATAAACCAAAAGAAAAGTAGGTTTTATGTAAGGAAAACTAATATTTAAGATACAATTTTGTAAAGCCAAAAACACAACACTTCTCTGCAGTTATAAGAATGAGATAATAAAATAATAAACAATAATGTCCCATAATCAAAGATACATACCCACATCAATTCAACTTTTTTGCTTTTCTTTTAAGAAGTGGATTTGGATCTATTTTTGACCATGGGTAGCCCATTTGCGAGACACACTTATTTGTGCCAATGTCTTGGGTCCATCTTGGATCCTTGTAGGCCCCATTATTCTAGAATCTTCAACATTAAGGCAAGCTAGTCCATTACATTAAGGTACCTCCCCTTGCACATAAAAGCCACTAAAAGGAGCTTTGGAATGATATTTAAAAGTATTCTTCATAATTTGCCCATAGTAAGGAAACACCATGGTCTTGTTTAATGCAAACCAACACCTATTCCTAAGTGGTATATTCTATATTTTTATGAAAAACATAAAGCTGCATATTACATCAATTTGAATATGGTTGATTAGTTATGAGACGATATAGTTTGAGGTCCCTAAGGTTTCATAGACTTAATTCATGTTTTGAAAATCATTTAAGGAACAAATTAAGGTTAGTCTTTCACATAGTGCTTAAATTGAAGGAGAAAGATACTAATATATCACTTAGCTTCAACAAATCCAAAACTTTCAAGAAAATATTAATGAAGTACATGTAATTTCATTGTCTAAAAATGTGACTTGTAATAACATGCTTGGTTTTAAGTTTGCACAACTCAAAAGGGGTGTGGTGATCTCCCAAAATTACTAATCATTTTTTGTGATATTTTTTTCCCATCTAAAGGTACACAAGGATATTTTTTTGTAGAGACTATATCTTTTACATAAAATAGTGTTGTTTGAATCAGCTAGGATTCAGAATTCAAATTCCAAACTTATAATTAAGTCAAAAAACAAGTCGTTTCTTTTGGATACTAAATTTTCTTAAACATCTTCACTTATTTTATTTTTTTTCACTTCAAGCTTCTTTAAACTAATTGTGACTTTTCTTACTGAGAGATACTTCAACACTCAAATTTTGGAAACAGGGTATATATATACGGTGGTTTGAAAACTAGACTTTCCTTATAGGGACTTCACAATTTGGTAAAAAGTACCTTTCAGGAAAGTGGACCATGCAGTCTAAAAATCGTGGCATTCTTCATAGCATGGTCCCTAAAACTCTCAGAATAAGACTTGAACAAAATTTCGGATTAGAAGCAAAGAATTTGAAACAAAGTTCATTATTTTTCATATCAAGGCATTTGAAAACATAAGTCACTTTCATTTAAACTCATTTTACTCAAAATCAATTTCACAAAACTAAAATCAAGCATAGTTGAATTTGCACTCAAACACACAACAGCAACACAAGAATTTCTTGCTCTTTCCATAAACAGAAGTGGAGTAGAACCATTTTCTTTCCGTACTGAATGAAAAGTGTCTCAACTCACTCTACTCTGACTCATATGAAGCTCAATAATAAATGAGTCACTCTCCACAGTCCTCCCACTAACAACTACACCCCACCACCATCAACTACCTAACCTAAAGCAAAGGTGCATCACTTCACTTGTTTTCTTATTTAAACATTCCCTAGTTTTTCACTGATTCAGATTCTACATCAGAAGAGAGACACCAACACTAAACTAGAGTGGACAAAAATGGAGCTTCAGGACACTGCTGCTACTCGTGTGTCAATTGGATTTCCTCTGGGGTTAGCCCTTCTCTTTGTCTGCTTACTCTTCATTTGTGGCTTTTTTTGCTGCTGCTTGCATTGGAGTAGGCTTCAATCTTTTCTTCAGTCTCATGGCATCATCAATACTCAATCTTTTCAACAGACTCAAATACAATCAGACTTAGCTTCCTCCTACCAGAAACCAGCTTTTCCTGTTGTGGTAATCATCACTCTTCCTATCAGTGCTTAGATATTGAAAATTTATCAATTTAGTGATAAATTTTACTAATATTAAGAGACAATTTATTAACTCAAAGAACCATGTAACATGATTACTAATATTTTATTAGCTACTTATATAACTTCATTAATCTAAGGAGATGTTGCCATAACTAAAAATTCAACATTGATTTCTAGTTTATTTTCATGTACAGTCACCTTAAAAATTCAAAAGGGTACACGGTAAATCAGTCTGATAATTATTATAAAAGTGAATGAATTGGTTATAGAGGACAAATTTTAGTTTTATAATAATGTAAAAAAGTTCCTTATACTGCTGTGTGTAGTGATTGAATTCTTTTAGTTTATGCAGAAGTTGTTCTGTTAAGAATAATTTTTCTGACATTGAATTGAATGGTATGCAGATGGTGACTCAGAATTGTGCAAAGAGTTTGCCTGTGCTGATGCCAGGGGATGCTGTGCCAAAATTCATAGCCACAGCATGCCCATGTCAGCCTCCAAGAGATGAAAGGATCACAATCCATGTGCAGAAGGAACCCCCCACTGAATTTTGCAGTGGCAACTAATGCAGTTTCTGGTTTCAGCTTTCAAGCCAAAGCCTTGAACAATTCAGGGTAGAAGATATATATAAATAAGTACATATATATAATATATGTTGGAACTGCTCAATACATAAAAGCTAACACTCTTTGGTAGCTTTGTGAGGAGTGAGTGAGGTGTTGGAGCAAGCATGCAAGAAGGTGCCATAAAATTATTTGATAACTTTGTGCTGCTGAGTGAGGTGATACACCAGAAGACTGAAGGTGCTGTAAGATACAAAGTCTCAAACCCATTTGATTTTTTTTGTCAGAATGGGAAGGAAAGGGCAGAATCATCAACCTTTCTCTTTTTCTTTAACTAAAAAAAAAAAAAAAAGCTGATTGAAGGATGCTTTTTTTTTTGTACTCCTTTCAAGTTCAAACTAAAGTTTTGAATGTTGAGTTATTGGAATGATAATATGTGGTTATTATGAGTTTTGAATTATTTTAGTGGCTTCTAGTGAAATTTATTGAAACAATATCCTGTTCACTTATTAGAATGGAATCTTAAAAAAACTTATTAGAGCTTGGTACTATGCAATGTATGGTTGATAGTTATAATATAAATAAATTCAACAATAATATGGAAATAACATTTAAAACGAAATAACCGTAAATGTTATTATTGAATAAATTACTAGGAAATGTTAATAGAATGGGAATTTAATCCATAATATATGTGAAATAAATGTGTAAATATTTTAGGAATATTAATAGTGGACTGGCTATGCAGTCCAAATGTCACAAAATACAAAAAAAATTACTCAATATATTTAATTTTATATATATGATAGATAGATTAGAGAGAGAATTTAACTTACACCACATTATTTTTTATGTTGTTGAAAACGCCACTTACTTTTTTAGAGGATGAGTATATCCAATAATATAAAAAATTATGAAATATCCAAATCACATTTGAAATCAATAAAAGTTACTTAAAAAGTAGTCAAAAGCACTCCATGCCAAGTCATTTATGCAGCTTTAAGAAAATTTAGATTGTGATGTACTAAATTATTCTACAAGTTATAGTTCATGCCTGCATTATATTATATTAATAGACAGTGCAATTATAAATACTTCAACTTTTGGATAGATTTTAGCATGACTTATACTATGGTTAGCTTTATTAGTAATGAAATTCAGTTTAATTTCAAGAAAAAAAAATAGATCCCATAAAATGTATAGTCAAAATTATAAAATATAATCAATAATCACTTGCATATGAAGATATTTAAATTTAAAAACTCAAAATGTTGCAAAAGTTCAAGGGGAAAGATTCTGGAAAGATGTCAAACAATGAGAACTAAGTCAAATTACATAAAGTAATGACACCACCTTCAACCCAAAACCTTAAAGTATCAGGTTTGTGAGTTTTGTTTCGAATATATTGGTCAACTTTCTCATCTATACTAAATGTAGGACTAAGACTCATACCTAATAATCTCATTCTCAAGTAAGAGTCTCTCTTCCACATTCGTACACCCTTACTTGTATCGTCGTTCACACACTCATACGACATCAGAAAGACTTTCGATGTCAAGCCGCAAACCATGGACTCTGATATCACTTGTTGGAAAAATCCAAAAAGAGAAACACCGGGAAGATCTTATAATATTGAGAACCGAGCCAACCCACATAAGAAAATGATATCACCTTTAACCCAAAACCTTAAGATATTAGGTTTGTGGGTCTTCTTTTTTATATGTTGCTCAACTTTTTTATTCTTATCCAATGTGAGACTTATATTCACACTAAAATACCTGACAAGTTGGAAACATTCAAATAAAAGGAAGAACAAAGTGAGTGAATAAATTTTTTTGAGAAATAATTAAAAAAATTTCATAAAAATGACTACAAAAATCATATATAATTAGAAATTTCAGTATTGTTGTAAAATTTATAGAATAGATTCTCACATTATAAAAGCTTATTAAATAACTTAGTTGAATTATTTAGCTAAGACTAATGCTACTACCAGAACTTACTATGTGATGAAATATGGCTAAGAAATGCCCTCTTTTTTGGCTCTGACTTGGTGAGATGGAAGGAGAAAAGATTATGACACCATGGAAAAGTTCGTCCTAACAAATCTAAGCAAAGGTACGAAATAAGTTTGAACAGAACACAAACAAAGCCATCAAAACTAGAAGCCACTACCTATTTTCAATTCCCTTTTCCATCATTACATGGTACTTCAACCATAAGCTTTTGCTTCACTCCTAATTTTTTATTTTTTTTCAAGAAATTGAATACATAATTGCTATGAGCTGTAGCTTTACAAAAGCTGCTTTTGAAAAAAAGTTACTTAATTCAAAGAGTTACACGTTGTTTGGTTGCCCAAACTTTTTCATACATAAGAGCATGATTGAATTCATGTTTGGAATATTCCAAATTTATTTTAGAAAATAATTCAGTTTCGTTGTATGTTTGACTATTTTTGAAACTATGTTGCATACTTTATGTTTTCTCTAATATCAAACTTCTATAAGAACATGATTAGGTTTGCGAAAATTAGTTTCTATTATATAATAAAACATGTATTGGAATTGTCTATAATGTTTAGTATAAAAGTAAGCTTCGGAAATGTCTTCTAATGAAATTATATAAAGATTGTTCTTGAGAAATATACTGCTATTGTTTTATAAATATTTTGTAAATAGATGAATTTTACAACTTCAATTGTTTCTCGAAGTGTAAATAACAATAGTTATATATTACTATGGTTGAAAATCGACATTTACAAATGGTGATTAGTCTAGAATTATCATTGTAAGTTTGGAAAGATAGAAATGATGACGATTTCTTAAAAAAGTTATTGTTGAATGGTGGAAATAATAGTTGGTAAGAAACATATTTGAGAGTGTTAAATATGTTGATTATTTTAGTTCATAATAATTTTATTTTTATATGTCTTTCTCTTTTTGTTCATAATTTCTTTTTTGTAAAAATCCTTTCTTTTCATTTATTGTCATGGTCACATTTTTTTAAATGTTCACCTTAATTTTTTTTGTCAAAGTTTTATCTTTATTACTTGTTTGTTTGCTTGCAATTGTAGTGACTTCTTCTCTTTTCTTTTTCTCTTTTTCCTTCTTCTCTTTTTCTTTCTTCTCTTTTCCTGTATTAGCAACATTAGTATAAAAACACTTAATTACAT
>Ga0123340_1005888_pt1 | contig 11682 bp, 7 predicted proteins | sample SirMexnodulemix_FD_89961 | JGI IMG/M metagenome (GOLD analysis project Ga0123340, IMG submission 89961) | Root nodule microbial communities of legume samples collected from Mexico - Siratro Mexico nodule mix | ecosystem: Host-associated > Plants > Roots > Nodule | place: Mexico: Nepantla... | reverse complement strand
TTTAAATTACAAAATAAAATAAATTATTAAATATTAAAACTAATTATCTATTATTTCTTTTGTGTAATCACTGTTCTTAATATTTTTTTTCTTTAAAATACATAGAGGCACTACATGCTTATTTTCTCTTAATATAATAATTACTCATTTGTAGAAAATATTAATATTAAATTTGACAATTAATTTTATTACAAAATTGCATTTAAATTATAATTAATGTAGCCATAAATAAATAAAAAAACCATTATTTTGGTCTGATCTCCATTCTGCCTGAAAAATAAAAGAAAAAAAAATCACTGACCGAAACATGTAACGGCAGACCCACGGAGAGACTTGAACATAGAACCCGTGCTGCTGACCCTAGTGAGGTGATAGGCCACACACCATCACTGGAGCCAAGCCACCTCTCTCTCACCACACCGCCAACCATCAACACATTGCTCCAAAGCTTCAAATAATTCACTGTTTCTGCATATTCCAAATTTCCAACAGAATAAAGGCGTTGTGTTGATTCGGAGCGAGATGGAGATCGAACTCAAAGAGTTGAACGCCGATCTTCAATCTCTGAGCCAATCGCTTCCCGATCCGTCTCACCATGCTTTGCTCCGCAAGGTTTTTCTTCTTTTCAATTCCGAATTTACATTCCGGCTCCTTCAATTAATCTAAAGACTCTTCACGAGTGTTAAGTACATTATTAGATCCGATTATGAATTTTACTAAACAAGTGCGGGGTTTTCGCTTTTATGTCTTTGAAGATTCAATTGCGTGTTGAGGACCTTGCCAAGCTTGCAGCGGCTGCACCTGTTCGACGCTCCAAAGTTGAGGTAATTGAATTGCCTATTGGTCCGACACATCTCTGTACTTTATTTGATGAATTCATAGTGTTAAGTTTAATTGAATGGTTTTTCTTCTTATTACATTCTTGCCAGGATATGAGTGCTGAGGTTGTCGATAGCAATCCTTATAGTCGGCTTATGGCACTTCAGAGAATGGGTATTGTGGAGAACTATGAAAGAATACGCGATTTCTCCGTTGCCATAGTTGTCTGTATTAATCTCCTTTATCACTCTTGTTGCTGTAGCATAAAATTTGTGATATGCATGTTTTTATTTTTTAGTTTTTTGTTTTTTGAATATTATTCAGTGGCGTGTATTAGTAAATATCAAAGACCAAAGTGCGAGTTGAATTACAAGGGCATGAAACGTTACTCTTCCCCCTTGACTTGGATTCATATTAATTTAAGAAGTTCCTGTCCTTGATTCCTTTTAGGATCACCTTTATTTTGGAAAACTACTTAGAGTGACATTCTTATTGTTTATCTATGGTCGTATGGTTTGATAAAATGAAATTAGAAATATGTATCATCTAAGTTCTGAACATAGATAATAAGCTTGTTGGAGTATTTTTTTTTTTTTTATCCATTGCCACACTTTCTTTCCAATGTGACATAATTGATGGTGAATATATTATTGATATGGAGGATAACCTGATCTGAATTTTTTATTGAGATATGTAGTTAGAGTTATATATATTTAGCAATATTGTTTGAGTATGTTTGGAAGTTATTCCATGTTGTATTTGTACGTAAAGGATTGTTATGTTTGACATTCAATTAGACTCAACCAGCTAGCTAGAATTGCATATAAACTCCTTTTATTCAGAACATACTCACTGAGAAAATACTTTATTTATGCAAAGAGTTTCTGCGACCTTGCTGTATTTTTTCATTAGAGGATAAGCCTTTTGGTCATGAACATATACAATGGATGAGTCATTCTTTAGAGGATAAACCAAATAGGTTATCCTTACTATTTTTAACTTTATCTAAAAGTTCCTCTCAATTTTTTTCTTCTGTGTAAAAATGTTGATTTTTGGTTATTCTTGCTCGAACACAGGGGATAGGTGGTGTAGGAAGTGTTGCAGCTGAGATGCTGACTAGATGTGGCATAGGCCGACTTTTGTTGTATGATTATGACAAAGTGGAGCTTGCAAACATGAATAGGTTGTTCTTTCGTCCAGATCAGGTGAGTATGCAATTCTTAATTTTCTTGTTCTGAATTTTTATTTTTTTTTTATGTTTGTTATTTCTACACATTATGTCGTGAAATTGAAATGGCTAATCACATGAGTGATTTTTAACATAGTTTCTCTTGGTTAAATAAGTACAAGTGTGAAAATTTATGCTGATAGCTAACTGTAGGAGTTAGAATTTTGTACAGACGAAGCTATATATTAAATTATATTTTCAGTCCTGAATTTTCAAGAAGTTCCCTGTATCCATACCATAATTGTGTGATATAATATTTTTAGTTTTCCAGGTTGGTTTGACTAAGACGGATGCAGCTGTGCAGACTCTTGCGGACATAAACCCCGATGTTGTACTAGAGGTAATTTATGCAGTGTTTATAGCCACAGGATCTTTTTATATATCTATGTTATTGTTAAAATGAATCTTTATAGACATTTTGTTGATTGATAATTTGTTAATACTCTTTATCTGCTGACATATTTCCCTTTTCCTTTTGATTTAGAGCTATACACTGAATATCACAACCGTCACAGGTTTTGAAACCTTTATGTCAAGTTTGAAAAAAAAATCATTTCGCCCTAATAAAGAAGGGAGTGGTGTGGATCTGGTTTTAAGTTGTGTGGATAATTATGAAGCAAGAATGGCTGTTAACCAGGTATATACAAAATAATTTCAATTAAGAACAATTACTTTTCTTCTTTTTGGTTTTCCCTGGGAATTCTCATGTTTGACTGGTTTCTGTAAGCACTGCAGGCCTGTAATGAATTGAGTCAAACATGGATGGAGTCAGGTAAGCAAAAGAATCTGCAAATATCTTTTCTTGTTGGGGATAAAATTCTTGGACTTGTTTATGGAAGAAAACTAAATTGCTTGATTGACTACACCGCCTATCACTATAGTGGAGTAGTAATGTGAAAAGAATCGATGATACTCAAAGATATAGAAATAAACATGTTTCTGATAAATATTGCAAAACATAATTTTCCTTTGCAAATGCCTTTTGGTGCTAAAAAGATATACATACCTTCATATATATATATATGTATGTGGCTCCTGGCTATGTACTGGCGTTCTACTGCATCACATGCCAGCATCTACTGCATTCTGTATGCAATATTTTTATGATGATTTTGCATATCTGTATGTATCAAGTATGGATCTTTTTTTGGCGTGTGGAAACTCATGAAATATGCAAATTTGAACAGGTGTTTCTGAGGATGCTGTTTCTGGCCATATTCAATTACTTATTCCTGGTGAAACTGCCTGTTTTGCATGTGCACCTCCTCTGGTATGGCTCTTATATGAGTTTGTGTATGATTCACAATCATGATAAGTGGGCACAAGGGATTAAACTTAATTATATCTGGTGCAATAAACATTTTCTGAAGCTCATCCATATGACATAAACCACTGAGCTATTTAATCTCAAGATATAAAAAACTTTGGACGAATGACTTTGTAGCTAATCTATTGATGTGTGTTATTTCATCCACCTTACAGTAAATGTGAATTTTTTATGCAATATGTACAACATATGAAGCATACATTTATGTTTTTCCTTTTAGGTTGTGGCATCTGGAGTAGATGAACGCACACTCAAGCGTGAAGGGGTCTGTGCTGCATCTTTACCTACCACTATGGTAAATTTCGATTCTCTATATCTTACACTGGCTGCTTTTCTTCTTCAGAGTTTAAAACTCAAATACTTTGTAAGGTTATACTTTGTTTTCAAATTTTCAATAAACATGACATCGTCTACTAATTTTAGGGGCTTAATTATTTTATGTTCATTGTTTAGAATGCGCAGCACACTTTTAGTTTATTGTTATCTAACATTACAAAATCTTATTTGATTTCTCAGGGGGTTGTTGCTGGCCTTCTAGTCCAAAACACACTAAAATTATTGTTAGGCTTTGGACAAGTCTCTCCATATTTGGTAAGTGCTGGATTGGTGTTTTCTTTGTTCTCTTTCCAGAGTTGTTGCAAATGGTTCCTTATATTCTCAAAACAAATTAACAAAATTGTAAACTGAGTTTATTCTTCAGACGAATCTGGTTAGGCTACTTCATTGAAAGACAGTCTCTGTTTTTGTTAAGTGCATTAACTTTATGCTGATATCCTGACACTGGTTGTTTATCTCTAGGGATATAATTCTCTTAAGGATTTTTTCCCAACTATGCAAATGAAACCAAACCCTCAATGTTCAAATGTTGCTTGCTTGAAAAGACAGGTAAGTTGTTTATGGTTTGAAATTTTGAAATAAAGGCAGGAAAGTGTTTCCAATCATGTCCTTTTGATCTCGTCAATAAATTTATTGCTCCTTCCTCCTATGAAACTACTATGCATGTCATGCAGGAAGAATACATGCTTGCAAAACCAGCAAGAGATGCTGCAGCAAAAGCAAAAATGGAAGCTGAAGTACCAGCTGAGGAAGTGCCACTTCACAACGATAATGAATGGAATATAAGGTGCTTAATGACTTTGTTCTTGTTCATTTGTACGTGTGTAAGAGAAGATACAAAACACACTTATTAGTTGGCATAGATTTAATCCCTGATTTACTATTCGCTATCTTTTATACAATTACCCTATACTATCAAACGTGATTCCCTCTCTTGAAATTTTAGGCTTCACAGTTAGTGATGTTCTTTTGCATTAATTTTCAGTGTTGTTGATGATGTTGAGCTGGATGGTCCGGATACCAGAAGTTCAGGTATTATATTAATTTATATTTTCCTGTAAGTTTAAATTCATAATCATAAGCTCAGAATTTATCCTTCATTACAAGTGAATTAAAGTACCGCATGTTTTTCTGTGGTTGTTATCACAATTAGATAATTCAGCAAGTAAAAAATGTTGGCACTAAAATTTGCATGGCCCCCATTTCTTGCGGACTTGGTCTTAGATAATTTTTTAAGTGCTTTTATAGTAGAAATAAAACAAAGTAAAAAATTTCTCTCAAATTAATATCATGCCCTCAACTTTTTCAGAAGTTAAATGTAGAAACTTTTAAAATAATATTGAAGTACATAGGTTGATTTTATATTGGAAAAGGATGATTCACTTAATTTGCATAATTCATTTTATTTTTAAGAACTCGCTGAAACTGGGCCAAAGATGCATTTGTTGGTTTCCTAGTTTGTTGGAACACGGGGAAAATTATACTCTAGCCATGGGAGGTTTTGTTTCTCATTCAGTCCTTCCTGCGAATGTTTTCACATAAAATGTTGCTTTCTCTGTTGCACCTTGCCTGCAAAAGCAAAATTTTCTATCCCTTTATAACATTTTGGTTCGTGGAAAGGATAAATTGCTATTCACAATATTTGTAAGGAATACGTTTACATTTCGACCTGTGAAGGGTTCAAGATCTGTTTTGTTTTTGTTGCTCATTTTCAATATATATTTACATTAACCTTTTCTCAAAATCTATTTCAGATGTTCTACCGGAAGGTCTCACACATGAACTTCCTACTGCAGACGAGTTTCATAACGCAACTCTTGACGCTCCAGTAGCTGACAATGACGACCTCGAAGATCTTCGTAGGCAACTTGAAGCCATTAATTCTGCATAGTGTCAAAATATTTTTTTTCTTTTTCAAAAGAAAAAACTTCTGAATTTAAATGTTCTTTTAAACCAGTTTAACTTAGCATCGGCTTGTTTTAAAATTGAGAAAAACTAATTTTAAATTATTGACTATCATGACTATCTATCCTGCACTTTAATTAAAAGTATATTATTTATAAAACTGTAAAAATGTTTTTAATAAAAACTAATAGTTTAAAAAACTGCTTTAGTTTCAGAAAGTGACCTAAATATCGAAGCGTATGAGTTGCTCGGTTCATTACACTTTCCGCATAAAACCTAATCAGCTCATTGAGTAAAATATCATTTGATTTTATATTCAATGATAACAATGAATAAAAATAAAGACTTGTAGAAGCTTTATTAACATAAAAGGATATTATTCTCAAAATAAGTACAAAGATCTGACTTTTTTACGAGCTTTACCGGTAGAGCACCGTGGTGAATTTGTTACTCTGATTTGTTTTTTATACCAAGCGTGAATAGCTCTTTGCACTTTTCACCTAATGTTCTTGATTGCAGCCACGATATGTGCAATTGAAATGATATCAAGAGACCCAAATTTGCATGTTATCATCGGGAAATATGATATATTTGCTGAGGCAATTGTAGCTAGAATAGGTCCTCAAGATACTGTTTACTTGACCTAATTACCTATAATTGCAAGACCCTTTAGCATACCGGTTGGTTAATTTGCACTCTACTTGCATAAGCCCAATGTTGAGACTATAGACTACCTGCATATGGATTAATTCTACCTGGTGTTCTAATGGTTCTCTTTGTTGCTTATTTTGGATTATAATGACTCTAGCACATAAGAAATACTCTCGCAGAAAATAAACTTCAGAGATGTTAACAACAGATAATCTCGTTGCACTAATGATGAGCGAATATATATACGAGTAAAGAGTCAAAAAAGAAAACTTGTTCCAGAGAAAGAAAAACAAAATAACAAATTCGAAAAAAAAAAAAAAAGATATCATGCAATGCAACCATGTCCGGCTTTGCAACGCAATCATGTAGGGTCATGCTACATGAAAACGAAAAAATTAGTTAAAAGTCCCCTCAAACTGAGAATATAGATATCCATTATTTTTAGTTTGTAACGATGATTCTGAAAAACACAAGGATAAAGTGCCTCGGTGAAGAATTTTGCCACCTGAAGAGAAGAAGAAACCGGATGCAATTTAATCAAACCATTGTTAACTCATTCTCGAACAAGATGACAATTAATATTAATATGTTTTGTTTGTTCGTGAAATACTTGATTGGATACCATAAGAATTACAGATTGTTTATGCAAGAAAGAAGCGCATGAAAGGTGTGCTCAAATCCTCCAAAAGCATCAAGGAAGATGCCATAGCCAGAAGCCTACTTTAGGTATCAAAGAATACGAAACACGACCTAATGGTAAGCTGTAAAAGGTTGGAAAACAAAGTGGCTAAGGTGATGAACATGTGTGATATTTGGACAGGTGTTGGTGAGATAAATTAAACAATCAATTAGTCTTCTATAAAGAGAAGGATCTTTGAGAGTTATACCACTAGAAGCATATAAACCACTTAGTCTGGCTCAGGAGAAGAGACACAAGTGGAAGTTGCATATAAACTTTTTCATGAAGTTCCCCATACAAAAAGACATTGTTAATGTCCAACTGTTTAAGAAACCAACTGTTGGTTGCACCAAAGAAGGAAGAAGACGAAAGTGATTAGTGTTATCAATGAAGTCAACGACCTCAAGCTAAGTGTACCCTTTGGCCACGAAACATGCTTCAAGCTCTCAATAGAACTATCCCCATGATGTTTGACCTTGTAAACCCATTTACACCCAATACCTAACTTGCTACGAGAGAGAGAAGGGTCGAGGTAATGTTCACTTCGAGGGCAACAATCTCCTCTCATAACTTTAATCCAATGGTTCACTCTTGAAAACCTTAACATACCAAGTGGGCTCAGTAGTGGTAGAAAGAGACATTATAAAATGACAAAAGATATGCGATTATGAGCACGAGTTTTAACCTTGTTAGCCATTAAAAGAAATCTTGTAAAACATGTATAATCATCTACAATAGTGAAGAAATACTTATATTCATAATAAAGTTGCTCATAAAAGAGATAAAAAAAATTAGATAATAGAATTTCAAGGAGTCTCTTGAAAATAATAAAGGCAACAATATCAACGTTTATTGTTTCCAACGAGATAGTACGTATATATGGAGTGGACTCCCTCGCTCAAGGAACATAAACATACTCAAAAACTACCTTCACATTCTTAAAGTAATTTTATAATATCGTACACACAAGGCCTGAATAACAACCAAGAAACTGACCTTTATAATGTTAAACATGCTCACTCATGTTCCAGTCTTTTACAGCCTACACTAAAGTAGTGGAGTGGTTATTGTTGATTGGGCAGAACCTTCCACTAAGTCTTCTTTTTCACGTTCCGTTCTCGTGACATATGCGAGAGGTGCTCTATCACATTACAGAGTAAAAATTTTAGTCAAACTTCAAAATCTAGGTCTCCTCAAACTTCAGATGAATTCTATTCATCAGTGGTTGATGTTTCCTGACCTGCATGATAAGGAATTTTTCACAAAGTTATATTCCATATCTTCTTCAGAATGGCTAGAGATATTAAAAACAAAAATAAGGAACTAACAGCTACAGAAGTTAATTATATTGAATCAGCGTCAGTGGGTACCCCTAAGCCTATTGAACTGCAACGATAATTTATTTACATCCAAAAGTTTACGAAAACGATACCTTTACACCAGCTAATAAAAGAAGCTTGTGAGAGGCTATATATGTCATATCTGAATTTTCTAATCTCTTCTCCACGAAATAAATTACTTCAGAAACTCCTGACTGCAAGAAAGAATTTATTAGATAATGCCCCTCTTTTAAAGATTGGATGGTAAGAATTTATTAGATAATGTACTGTTACTGATCTAATTCAGACGAACATTGAATATGATTATCAGCTTATCGCCTTATCGCCAAAAAGCACTTGTTATTCACATTATACAACCTAAGATCATCAATACACATTCTCATACAGAAGGCTAATAATGAAATGATAGTAAGTGATCCAATGAGCCTAATAATTACTGAGATGAACATGTTTGACAAAACTAATTTAAAGCTTTTGAAGTTAAAAGAAAAACTAATTAGTTGTTGAAAGTTGATATTTGTTAAAGTAGCTTTAATTGTTTTGAAAGTTGATATTTGTTAAACTGAATTATTAAATGGTAAGTGTTTAATAAAAATGATAGGATGAAGCAATTGATAAATATAAAATGATAAAAACAAACATGTTAGGATGATGTTTTGCATAACTTTTAATTTCACTAATAAAAATATATTTCGGAGTTTTTATAATTTTAGTCTTTAATTAATTTTAAACTTTTTCTAAGTTTATTTCTACCCAAATTCAAAATTAAAACATCGTATTTTTTAGTAGATATCATATTTTCATTATTTCAATTAATGTAATGGTTAAAAAATAGGGGAATATGAAAAAACTATCATTTATCAATAATATTAATATTTAGAAGACTAGTATCAATATAATAAATACATATTGCAAACAGTACGACGGTCAAAATAAATAGTAATATAAAAGTATTACAAAATTAACTATTATCAATATCTGACGTAATAAAAAGAACCAAAATTCTCAAATAAAAATAATAAATCCTACTTTATGAGTAGAAGAGAATAAGTTAAATGTAAAAGAACTTACATTATATAAAAACGATTAAAGGGAAGATTGAATGATAGTTTAAAAATAAAAATAAATAATTACAAAAAAAAAAAAAAACTATAACCTAGTGTTTAAAGACACACTACAAACTACTAAAAAATTGTGTTTATCCAACACTGTTAATAAAGTGAATAAAAACTTTTCAGCTAGCGAGCAAATTTAGAAGCTAGCTGAAACATGTTACAGATAGCCTATCTTAGAATTTGAGTTTGCAAAAAACTCAACCCCACAAAACCATGAAAGTTGTCTCTCACTTCTATACTTTAATTTAATTATATTTTAATCAATATAAGATCTGCAACATATTTCATTATCAGTGTAAGAAAGGTAAGGCATTACTCTCGTAAAAGCTTAATGCCTTGAAAAAAAAAAAAATGAATATCTCGTCTGCAAAATGGTTCATCAAAACATATTATACGTAAAGCAGGACAAGGTTACCAACCTGGATTATGATCTTAGCACATTCATTGCAGGGAAACATGGTCACATATAGTCGCTGCAATGATTAGACCAGATAAGAGAAGAAGAGATAAGTGGAACCTCTTTGAATCAAGTGGTTAAATAAACAGTTTGTTTATAACATAAGGGTTTTGTAAGTAATCCTGAGTATATTGGTTAAGAAATTTAAAATACAAAGTATTCACTGATTCTGAATGAATTGGAAACCGCAATAAAAATACATTAATGAAACCTTTCTGTTTTAAATTCCTTAATCAACGCACTAATTAGCATTTGTCATAATTTACAACGAATCTTTAAGAAATTTCTTTTCTATGCTGGTAAGGGTAGTGACATACTCAGTCTGTGAGCCAGATATATAGTCAAGTTTCAAAAGGAAAATGATAAATCAAGCCAATATTTCCGATCAAGACATTTAAATGATATCTTAACTAGAGAGTGCAGCGAAACTCACTTGTCCAGCAGCAGAGGCATGATTTGTGTTAAGAATAGCATTTACTTCTGCATGACAAACATAACTAAAGTAGACAGAAAAAGGTATAGTCAATCCCAATCACGTTTAATAAAAAATCAAATGACTTGAGCAAGAAAGAACATTATCAATCCACACAGAGAAGATTCAGTGCATAACAGCATCCTTCTCATCAAAACAAAACTACCATTAAGATTTCAGCTAGATTGAACAAACAAAAGCAAATCACTTACGGGTATTTTGTCTCCAAAGGATTTCCAGTCCTCGATTTCTGAAACACAGATTTATGAATGAGAATGTTCAAACAATACTTAAAAAAAAAAACATAAATCGTTCTCTAAAATACCAACCTTTGCCCAGGGTAGCTTGTCATCGGAGCAACCCCTTGGAAACCCATTATAACCAATTCCTGACAGAATAAGAAACAAAGTAAAAAATCTATCTGACCAAGCGAATGCATATATATAAGAACCTAATAATGAACTTACCAAGAATTATACCATCTTGACTCACCAAACAAGCACCAACCTGCAACATTAACAACACCAAACGCACAAGCTTACAATTTAAACCAACCCAGGCAAACCCAAAATCCATATTCAAGTGTATTCACAAAAACTGAAATAAACATGACCTGCCTGTTAGGGTCTTTGGATCTCTGAGCTGACAAAAACGCAATTGCCATAAAATAGTCATCCCACGATAAATACCTGTAAAATTATAAAATTAAATAAACAAATACAAAAACAAAGTTCAACCCATCCATTTTCCGCAACACGAGAGCTCAAAGTTACCCTTTTCGCTTGGAAGGGTCAAAAGGGTCCCGAGGAGAGGAAACGGTGCCGTTTTGGGATGATTTCGCGCGCACTTGGGAGCGGCAGAAGAAGCGAAAAGCAATTGCAGAGGCCATGGCGCCAATCACGGTTGCCGTGGCAACCAAAGTAGCCTCGCGAGAGTTCATGATTTGGGAGAAGAAGCAGTTTTGGGATTCAAAATGGGAAAATAATTGTATGAACTACAAAAATAAAAAAACAAATAAGCATAAGAGATTGGAACTTGGAAGCGGGAAAGAACGCAGCAAATTTTCCAAACCAATTCGGTTTAGTTGGTATATGTCATAACCTCACATAGATTTAGTTATACTTAATACGATAGAAAGAGTGAATTTAAATTGACATGGTATTGTTATTTCTTTATTTAAGTTGAAATCAGAGAGTAGAAAAAGAAATAAATATTTACAAATTATTTAATTGATGTGATACAATAAAAATTATAAATAGATATATTTGAAAAATAATAAAAGTGTTTTTATGTTAAAAGTGGAATATAATTAAATTTTAAAATAGTTAAATATTTATTATTAACTTTTAAAAT
>Ga0123340_1005887_pt1 | contig 11683 bp, 7 predicted proteins | sample SirMexnodulemix_FD_89961 | JGI IMG/M metagenome (GOLD analysis project Ga0123340, IMG submission 89961) | Root nodule microbial communities of legume samples collected from Mexico - Siratro Mexico nodule mix | ecosystem: Host-associated > Plants > Roots > Nodule | place: Mexico: Nepantla... | reverse complement strand
ATATTATATTTACTTTCTCCCATTTTTTAGTTTATTAGCATAGAAATATCTTCTTTTATATTTAAAAATATAATAATTATTATTAAATAAATACTATCTTATAAATATTATTATTAAATAAAAAAGTAAAATTATATTTGTTATAATTAATTTTATTGTACATTTTTTATTTGCAGTTATAAATACTTATTTTGAAGTTGAGTATATGAAAAAAAATTAATATTAATATGAGTAATCACAGTATTTTTGAAATATCATGTAATTTTATTCTTATTTTTAATAATATTTTTTTAATCGCGGAGAAAGATGATTTGACAAATTTTTTATGAGGTTGATAAACTTCAGGCAATATCTTTCATTCTCTTGGGGGAGAACAATGACCTGAGTCTTTTATACATGGTTAAGTGTTTTCAAAACTTCATCATCTTTGTTTTGGATTTTTGCATAAGCTAGAAATGGGTGAATCAAATATTTTATTTGATAATTGATCCAACATTGGATCTATTATTTACATTGTAGACACAACTCATGTTTAATGATATTTGAGTGGAACACAAGTGAAATGTTGATAACCTATATACTTTCTTTTTGAAAAATATTAAAACTTTTATTTTCAATATTCAAAACTCCATATTTTCATGTAAGATGAGTTATTTTTGTTTGAAATAGTGATTCCTCTGGATATCTATATTCATGGTTTTTCCACTTGGTTTGTCTTTTTTGAAAATTTTTGCATAGTGTTTGTGTTTTTTTTATTTGTACCCAAAAAATACTTCATGTGAGATGTTTTTATTTATAAATGAGATGGAATAATCATTTCTTAAACAAATTTAATGCTATTTTGAAGAAAATTAACTCGTGAATGGTACATGAATTATTCAATGAATTTTTTACATACAGTTTAATTTTTTTGAATACATGATTAGCACTAATATTGGGAAGTGCTTATTTGGGATTGGGAATTCGTGACAGGTGGACGGACCACATCAATCACAGCCGTCACAGGTAGGTGATAATAATAGTTACTGTGGTGGCCTTTTGTTGAGGGCACTGCAGTGTCTTCATCGCAGGTCAAACTAGCCACTGCCACTCGGATTGCGACGCTTTTTCCTTCTTCTTTCCTTCCCACCAATCACATCCTTTAACCACCATTTTCATATCTTCACTAATACTATTTTCCTTCATACCCTCTCTCTTTCTCTCCTCCTTCCTTCAAACTCAACGCTTCTTCATTCTATTCTCAGTGCCATTTTTCGCTTTCACTCAACATATAATCTCTTCCTTTCTTCATATTTTTCCTTTAGTGGGTTGTTATCCTAATTGAATAGGCCTTAATCACCATAAATTCTGCTTTTTTTGATCTTTTTGTTGGGTGGGGCACTTAGCACCTATGAGGGAAGGACATCGTCAATTTCAGCAAAAGTAGGACTTTTTTTTTTTTTCGAAGATAATAAGAAAAGATAATTATGAACTCCCACACGTGCTACACTTCACTTTTAATAAAGTTTCTTAGGGGCCGTTGCGTTTTGTTGTTCGTGGTGCTTCTTCTCAATGGTTGAGCTGCACGCAAGCACTGTGAACTCTTTGAATTCTCCTTCGCATGATCAACTTAGTGGCGATTTTGCTGTTTTAACAAGTGCTCATTTGATGCCTCGTGGCTTTACTGTTTCAAAGCCTTTTTAATTATTGATGGTGGGTAATGGCATGTTTGGAGTGTGTGATGATGATGGTTTGGAATTAATCAACTTGGCTCTGTTGGAAGGCTTCTTCTTATCTTCTTCGTTATAGAGGGTAATTCATTTCCCCCTCTTTCTTTGCTATTGTGTAATCCAAATTACTTTCAACCCTCACATTCTATTTTCATCTTATCTTCAAATTGTTTCCAATATACTAAACTCATGTCATCTCATAGAAGGGATTATGTGTTTTCTCTCTTTTTCATGTTCCAGACTGGCTTTAAGATATATGTTTAAGTTCATTTATACGATTTGGAAAACTTGTAGACTTGCAGTAGTATCGTTTAGGTAATGATGATACCATAGATTCACTTTATTGGCTGGAATATCCCAACTTGAATCCCTAAATCTTCTCTTCTTATGCTTACTTTCCATATGGGGGTTTTACTGTGTTTTGAGATTAATACTACCCGGGGAACTCTTTTGTGGTAGTAACTTCTTAGCTTTTGGCAAATAGTTTTGAATATTGCAGAAAAGGTATTACCCTAACCGCTGATAACCATAAATTAATAGGAGTTTGGTTCTTTACACGTTGTAATTTCTCTTTAAAGCTCTATGCATGATTTTGTATAAGAAGTGAACTAACTAGCTTAATGTTCTTTCCCTTTGTAGCCTAGGATACTCTCTCCTGAATGGGAACTGATGGCACTGAACTGGTAGAGACATTGCCAAATCCTTGCTCCTTTAAGGTACTGGGAAGAATTGAATTGAATTGAATTATGTTATATTTAGGACACTTATTGACATTTTCCATTCAATTCTTATTAAACTGGTACTGTTTTGAATGGATTCAATTTTGATTCAAAGAATATAAACCTTGTACTCAGTCAATCACTAAGTTATACTTTTCAAATTAATTGCCTTTGTTCTATTTTTTCTTCTTGTATTTGTTCTATCTAGAAGAAAAAGGCGCTGACTTTATAGCTTGACTTTTAGTTTTGAGATATGTGGGTGCCTTTTCAAAGAAGAATGTTTGGTGGACACCCCAATGGAAGTCTATACCCTGTCGGAGAAATAAATAGTGAAGAGAGAAGTGATAAATATCATAGGTGATATTATATGATAAAAATAGACAGATAGATAGATAGAAAAAAAAAATAGGGGTATTAAATGAGTATTTGCACTATTGGGGTGTTAAAAATAATACTCCTTTTCAACTACTTTGCATATTGGAACTAAGAATTTTATTTATTGTAATTCGTGTTTGAAGGTGCATCGTGCAATGTGCACGGAACTCAAGAAATTAGTTACTAGAATCTTGCCGATAATTCCACGTATAGAAGAAGCACGCCCTTGCGGAATGCAGGCTCTGTGTTTGCTCAACAGTGCAATTGATAAAGCCTCTCAACTCCTGCTATACTGCTCTGAATCTAGTAAACTCTACCTGGTGTGTAGTTCTTCTTATTATTTCAGCTACATGAAGCTATATAGCGTTCTGTAATATGTATAAACAATTTGCGAAGGGGGATATATTTCTTCTTTGCAACAGTTTAAATAAATTATCGTATGTTGTATTGTACTATCACATCCAATTGAGCAAAGATATGGAGAAACAATTATTATGATGCGTAGAAAATTTTTGAGCAACTGCAGTTACATATGATATATATTCATTGATTATGGTAGTAGCCGGCTAATTCAGTTGGTTCTAATATCACTTTCAGGCAATGACAGGTGATTCCATACTCTCAAAATGCCAGAAGGCAAGAAAATCGATGGTAAAAAACTTAGTCCAGATTCTGAATATGGTTCCGGTCATGTTGGCTGTAGAGGTTAGTCCATTTTTATTTGTCTTGTACTGCTAAATGCCTACATGACTTCTCATAATTCATAAGATCCATTCGGTGATTAAAGTAAATATATCCACGCAATGCTGAAGAATTTGTTTCATAGTTGAATATTGTGGATGGCCGCATTGTTGTTGCTCTGAAATATATGATATTTTGTTTTATTTTATTGACTGCATTGGCTTGTTCTGTTTGTTACATCGTATATTTATTTCGAACTTCATTTTAATGCTTTTTGTTGGCATTGCAATGTCTCTTGCAGATTTCTCGACTAATTGGTGATCTTGAGTGTGTTACATTTGTCCTCAACTCAGCTGAAGAAGCAGCTGGGAAGGTTTTGAAACAATTGCTCCAGCAAGATTCTTCAACATCAGATAATGATTCAATGGAAGAATCCGAAGTAAAACATTTTCAGTTTGTAGCAGCAAGACTTAGTATTACATCCTCATCGGCCATCATAACAGAGAAACGATCTATTCAGAAGTTGCTAAAACAAGCCAGACCAAATGATCAGACAAAAGAGATTGTCTTGAAAAATCTTTTGTATCTCCTGCTAAAGCACAAAAAATCAATCACCGGAGAACAAATTGAGGTCTATTTGCAAAGTGAAGGACCAATCACAACTGGGAACTCAGTTCACGAGTCTCAAAGCATCCTTCATGTCAATTCAGACCCAGATTTGAACCATGATCAGTATAGAACTCATGCCAATGAGTTGGGCAGACTTACCCCTCCAGAGGAATATACATGCCCAATATCTTTAAGGTTGATTTATGACCCTGTTATCATTGCTTCAGGAGAAACATATGAAAGGATGTGGATTCAAAAGTGGTTTGATGAGGGTAATACTATATGCCCAAAAACCAAAAAGAAACTGGATCATATGGCATTGACTCCAAATGTTGCCTTCAAGGACCTAATCTTAAAGTGGTGTGAAACTAATGGAGTCTCCATTCCTGACCCGAGTAGACAAGTGCAACATTTGCACTCATGGGAAGCTTCCTCCAATTCGATTAAGAGTTTTGGAAGTTCTTTGTATGATTTAAACTTCCAAATGGATCTTAGTAACATGTCACTTGGATCTTTAGAGACCAGTTATAATTCAGATTCCTCTCATGCCAATGCCAATCATGGCTTAAATTTGATATTGAACAAGACCAGTGCCAATTCCCGCAGGCATCAATCTAATGCACGGATTCATGATGTTGACCTGATGCGTTTGTCTAAACTCCATGAACGTCAATGGGAATCTCAATGCCAACTCATTGACGATATAAAACTAGATTTCAAATGCAATAACCATACTTTTTGCTCTGTGCCATCTGAGAATTTCATTGAGCCACTCACGAGATTTCTGAGCACTGCCTGTGAGAGGCATGATGTAAAAGCTCTGAGATCTGGAACTAAATTGCTATTGGAATTTATGAAGTGCTGCCGGTACAATTTCTTTTTCCCTTGCAATTTGGTTCTTGGTTCATTGTTGGTTATTGCGATTAGCTTACATTTGTCTGCTTTAATTTGTTACTTTGTGAGTTTTATGGACTTTTTAACAATTATCAGTTGAAAAGCAAGATTTACGTGGTGTAGAGTAACAAGGAAAAAAAAAATACTTGAGCTTTTCTTCGATGTTAAAACTCGTTCCAAGTACTAGGCCAATGCATTAAGATTATCGTTTCTTTTGATTTTGAATATTTATACTCGGAACGGATATTTGATGGATTTGCTTCCTTAAAGCAGGAAAAAAGTGTTAATTTAAAAATGCCGTCCTGCTTTATCTTTGTTCCTGTTTTTGATATTGGAATGACTTCTTTGTGGTTTTCATGTAGCCATGGTATGACCAATTTAACTGAAGATACATGCATTATGTTGGCAACTCTTCTTGACACAGAGGTGATTGGTGAAGCTCTTACCATAATGGGAGAGCTGGCAGGAAATTGGTATGAGAAAGCAGACATTGCAGCTTCCACTGTACTCACTTCTATTTCAAAGATCCTTGATTTGGGTAGCAAAGAGTTCCAAGTTAAAGCTATTAAAATAATGCTTAATTTTTCATCCAATACTCAAATTTGTCCCTACATGGTATCTCTCGGATGCATCCCAAAAGTACTGCCATTTTTTGAAGACAAAACCCTTTCGAGAGACTGTATACATATTTTGAAAAACCTTTGTGATACTGAAGAGGGTAGGGTTACTGTGGTTGAAACAACAGGATGCATATATTCTGTTGTTGAAATACTTGGGACTGGCAGTGATGAGGAAAAAGAACCGGCACTTCATATTCTACTCTCTTTATGCTCTCAACGTGAGGAATACTGTCAGATGGTTATGAATGAGGGGATTATTCCTTCTCTTGTGGACATCTCCAATACAGGAAGTGATATGGCAAAGGCTTATGCACTTGAACTACTACGTCTTCTGAAGGAGGATCGCAATTTTAAGGATGAAGACTTTTATGAGCCAAATTTCAATGCCTCTCAAGAATCTGCCAATCGCTATCAAGAAAAGAAATCAAAAAAGAAATCTTCCATTTTGAAGGGGCTGTCAATCTTCTCAAAATCCAGTTCAGTTGCACCAAAAAACAGTAGATGAAAATGAGTTTCCATGCATTTTGACCTTTTGTATATACCCTCCAGACTACAGATTATGTGTCTGATAAGAGACATTTTGAATTTCTGGATGGCAGATAGGATTTTTAGATAGGCTCTTTTAATATCTGTGGTGAGTATAGACCAACCCTTTTTGCTCTTGATGCCAATTTCGCCTTGAAGCATTTGTAGCCTGCTGCATAATTTTGTTCAGTAACTGCTAACTGCATAAAGTAGACTTTTTTTTTTTCTTCTGGTGTCTAGTTATTTTAGCATGTCAAGTCAGGGATAGAGCAGATAATTGTGTAGTTATAGGAACAGCCTTCGTTGATAAGGCATTGACCTACCTTTCAACTTGATATTGTATATTTTAAACTATATTTTGAGAACTGATTCTTCGGTAGATATTTTGAATGGTTTATATTGTTCAAATGTCACACTCTCTGTCTATCTTATATTTTGTGGCAATACTAAAGTCTGACAACGAATGGTGATGACTGTGAATATGTTAATATAGATTAATAGATTCAATTATTCAAATACACATTACAGGACAAGAAGAGAGGAACAAGCCATTTCAATATTTCACTCAACAATTCCAATTGGTAATACATTTATTATGCAAAACGATAAAGCGTTTTATGAGGGACGCCTCGTTGCTATATCGTTGGTTCAGATGCAAGTGTTCCTTCACAAGTTGTAGAGCAAACAATAGATCTAAAACCCTGATCCCAACACCATTGTTTAATACGGTATATAGCCCAGAAGAACCTCCCTTGAAGATTCTATGCACATCTCTGTAGATCCCTCAGGAATTGAAAAACATTATGTATAAAATCAACCAGATTACATATGAAAAGTGAATTTATTTAATGTAATTAGTTCTTTTAATAATCATTTTAAGAGTGCTGCGGATTTTCCCTCTCGTTTTAAAAGTGAAACTAAACACTTTTGTTTCTTTTTGAAAATTAAGTTGAAATAAAAATCAAATCTTTTAAAAACTATTATAATCATTTTCTTATCCAAATATGTTATTTTTAATTTTAAATTTAAAACCAACCGTTGAAGTTTTTTTTTTTACCATATAGAACAAGTACAGCTAAAAATTAAATTTTCACTGCCACACCCTAATTTCAGTCTTCAAAAATTTAAAAACTTGAACTAAAAAATCTGTCTTTTTTGTGTTGTTCTCTTGTTCCATTCATCCTTCCCCATTTGCTTCTCTTCGGAGAAGTTGAAGAAGCTTGAAAAACAAAAGGGGGGAAAGGAAAAGGATAGAGGTAGGGTTGTTTGAGGTTTCAGAAATGGCAGCAGAATCATCAGAGGGCGAAGAAGAAACAAAGTTGAGCGGAGGAAACCAATTGCTGACGGTAGACGATGACTTAACGGAGATGGGGAAAAAGGCCGCTTGGAGCGTCAGTTCTTGCAAACCCGGTAACGGTGTTTCCTCTCTCCGTGACGATAACCTCGAAACCTATTGGCAGTAACTCCTTCACTCGCTCCCACTCTCTTTCTCTTATCTTCACTCGCCTTCTCAATCACACTCTCTCCGTGCTTTCAGATCCGACGGAGCGCAACCCCATTTGGTTAACATTCAGTTTCAGAAGAAAGTTAGACTTCAAGTAAGCACACCCCTCTTGCAAATAAAATATAATATGCTTTCTAAGTGTTAAATTTTTAATCTTTTTTGCTGTTGCAGCTAATTGTGCTGTACGTGGATTTCAAGCTGGACGAGAGTTACACGCCTAGCAAAGTTTCCATCCGTGCCGGTGATGGGTTTCACAACTTGAAGGTAATTTTATTGGTTTGGGTTTGATTGGGAGGGTTGATTTGGTTGTTGTGGTTGATGATGAATGATGAGTTTGGCAAGATTTATAGGAGATTAAGACCGTGGAACTCGTGAAGCCAACTGGGTGGATCTATCTATCCTTGTCTGGAGTTGATCCTAGGTAAGTGTTTTTTGGTCCTTGTGTGTGGGTGTGTGTTTTTAATGGGGGACATGAAAGCTTATTGTAGGGAATTTAAGGGAACCTCAAAAAATAGATTTTTACAAAAGGTAAAACTTGCTTATATATCAAGTAATGTGTAGAAACTCTCTTATATTAGTTTCTCTTAACATTACATTTTTAACTTAATATATTTGGGGTTTTGACAAGTCTTGTTGAGGGATTAATACAACTCTCCTCTTTTAGTCAGACTTAGGACGGCCAATGATTCCACTTATAGAGTTAAGGTCATGTGATCCATGTAATTGACTTCATCTAGTAGGATACAGCTACTGTTGTATTGTTGGAGTGATAAGATCAACATGGACCATGCATTTTGATTAAATTGTGTTTGAGGCACTATGCTGTGCCCATTGCCTGGTGATCTTCTGAAGAAGTGACTGAATTCTTGGCTTTAATTGCTGAAGTCTTACTGATTTTTCTTTGAATTCTTACTCCTTATATATCTGGATTTATGTTCAAGGCTTTGAGGATGTTTTATTCCAATTGTGAACTGAGAAATTAGATAGGATGGGATAAGTTGTCTTGTCATACTACTAGAAGGTGTGTGTTTGTTGGTACCTATGAACGTAATAATCAGTTCTTGTTTCATTTCATCTGTTGAACCACTGGATTGTCTTTCATTGTTACCCTAAAATTGATAATGTGAATGAAGCCTCAATGGTTGTAACCAAAATAATGTAATGTAACTTAAGGATTGCTTCTCCTTCATATCAGCATACTTGTTAATTGAATCTTGTAATTGCCTTTCACCAATCACAGGGATACCTTTGTGAACACTTTCATGTTGCAAATTGCTGTGTTGTCAAACCATCTCAATGGAAGGGATACTCATGTGCGGCAAATCAAAGTTTATGGACCTCGACCGTGAGTCTCCTTAAGAAACAATTTCTTTGATACAGTTGTAAGTTTATTAATTGTCTTTCTATGTAAACTACTGTTGCAGGAATCCTATTCCACACCAGCCATTTCAATTTACTTCAAGGGAGTTCATCACCTACTCTTCTATAAGATGAGAGTTTATGGAAAGAGTTAATGAAGTCAACCTGGTTTTAAATCAAAGATGCTGCTCATTAAGTGATTATATCATCTGGAATGTCTGAAACCGAATCACTGCTGACCGAAATGTCAAGTATATTTCACTTCAATATTCTTAAAATTGTCATTAGTAATTGTGGCCGTCAGTAATTCATTAACCTCTGTGTATGGGAAGTATTTACGTTTTGTTTTACATGTGTTAGTGCTCTATAGTAGTAGTATATAGCTTCAAGAGTTCTATATTTATTAACAAAACGACATGTGCATTGTGTGAAATTTATTCCCTCATTCTTATCATCATTGTTTCTTACTTTTCACCGGAAAACTATGATGAAAATTGGCACTAATGCCAAGATACTATTGTCTAGTATTGGTTCATGTAATTCCACTGCTAGAGAATATAATCTACACACAATTTGTGTGTTATTCTTTTCAGGATTCTAATGTGATTACGAGCTAATAGTAACTTCAAATAAATCAATATCTCGTACCAAAGTTGTTGGCGGCCTAATAAAAGTTGTTGGCGGCCTAATAAAGACGTGCTAAGCTCAATGTTTGAACTAAAAATGAAGAAGGAAAAAAAGATATTGAAGATTGAAGATTGGTCATTTTTGGCATCCTAGTCTATAAGTGCAAGTGTAAAGAAAAAAGTTTGGATATTTTGACATGACTTGACAGCACAACCATTTGACAACTTATACAGCACTAATGTGTCAAAAATATTCGTTTTTTTAATAACGAGTGGGACACATGATTGTTGAAAGTGAAATAGGTTATTTGGTTGAGTGTCTCTTTCGTTCTCTTTTCCTTTCCGTAGTTTTAGCTGTTTTCTTACTTTGTTTTGGCTCATTCTTGAGTTTTTAGTTGTGTTTTATGGCTTGTTAATTGTAGTTTTAGTTGTTTTTTACATTATTTTGACTTGTTCTTCTTAGGTTTTTGGTTGTATTTTATGGCTTGTTGATTGTAGTCGAATGGTGGTGGTGTTGGTGGTGTGCATTCCTTTTGTGATGGTTGTTCTGTTTGTGTTTGATAGTCTCATGGGAGGTTGGTGGTTTGTTGTTGCGTTGCGGAGGGTGAAATTTTGTATTGGCGGTGGTTGTTCGGGATTGGGAATTGGTGATGAGGTTATGATGTAAAATGTTTGAAAGATTTGTTGGGAGCACTGGAGTCATGGTTGGAAAAAGGTATTATTGTTCTATATTTATGTTAGGGATTTTAGTTTTGGGATCTGAATTACAATCTACCTGCACATATCAAATGAAGAACACTAATTTATTAGTATGGATCGCCATTTTCAAATTTTTGTCTCTTCCAATTCTTTTTTCTTTTATTGTAATCTCTCATTTGGTGCTCTCATACCTTCCACTTTTTCAATTCTTTCAATCATTTAAATTTTTCTAACAATCATTCTACCTTTTTACCCTTTGTCATATAAGCATGGATTGCTATGTCACTGTTGTCAAATGGTCGTTTTTTAAAACTATTGTCAAAATAATTGATAATTTTATAATTTCATTACCTAAAAAATAATAATTCATCAATCATTCATAACAAATTAATCACATTTAATTTTCAATTGTTTTTAGTCATAGAGTAAATTTGTAATATATAATTTTACCAATTAAAAAGATTTAAAATATCAATCACACATATCACATCACTCACAAACTTTCATAGTTTTTTTTTTTTAATTTTTTCATTTCTCACCATCTTTCTCTTTAATATAAACAAGTTCACATTTTCACACTTTCATCTCAAATTAATCTTCAAAGACAAATAAAGTCTAATGCTCTATTTGGACCGGGGTGAGTAATGTTCACCCGAATAATTTGAAGGTACGAATATTGTTTAGATCTATTCATGTACAAAGAAAAGGAAGTGCCGAAGGAGCATATTACGATTAAAGGGTTCCTCGCTCAAGTGTGATGAAAAGCCAAGAAAGTCAGCTGGATTGAGGTGATTTTATTTTGTAAGTGAAACTCTAATGTGGCTATTAAATGGTCATGAATGGAGTTAGATGATGTTCATAGGTTTTCTTAAATGTGAGATATTTGAGTTATATTGGTGAGGTTGTAGGTGAAATTGATGTGGCTATTAAATGGTCATGAATGGAGTTAGACGATGTTCATAGATTTTCTTAAATGTGAGATATTTGAGTTATATTTTGAGCTATTTGGAGTGTGTATTTTGTTGGAGTTCGTAAGCCAAGAGTTGTGTGTGAACTGTATTAGATTTCTTGAAGGTTGTTCATGAAGTAGTGTTACTAAAGCAAGAAGTGGTTGTGAGGTAGTATGTTGGTTACACATTTTGCTAGTGGTGATACATTTTATTATGTGTTTTATTATTTGTTGGCTTATGCTTTATTTATTTGTTATAAATGTTGAAAAATAAATATTTATGTATCAATGTACTAGATTTATGAAATATGTTAATATTATTTGAATTAAATCAATCATTTAATAGTATATGTATTTAAAAATTATTTTTTTATTAATGACCAAAATTTATTAAAATTATATTCATCATTATAT
>Ga0123340_1005886_pt1 | contig 11684 bp, 4 predicted proteins | sample SirMexnodulemix_FD_89961 | JGI IMG/M metagenome (GOLD analysis project Ga0123340, IMG submission 89961) | Root nodule microbial communities of legume samples collected from Mexico - Siratro Mexico nodule mix | ecosystem: Host-associated > Plants > Roots > Nodule | place: Mexico: Nepantla... | reverse complement strand
GCTATAAATAATACTGAACATTTAGTAATAAGTATTCTCCAGTACAAAAATATTAATTAATAACCCTTAGTATATGAAACAACCATCATTACACTATCACATTAACATAACTATTGTGCCACCTTTACTTTCCAACGAATTTTTTTTGAGCATTGAGCTACTGAAAAGTATACAAACTGAAAACTCATATATCTACAACAACTTGGATAACCAAATATTACATTGGAATAGTCAGATAACTTTGGCCCTTGTTTATATACCTTCACTTGCTTTCATCCTTTTCACCTATCACATAACGATTTTCAGTGGCACTCAGGCCACATGCGTGAAGTTGCTTTCTCTTCTTTACAAGATGTAAACAGGTTTTCCTATCATCTTTAGCTTCCTCATAATCAGGCTGCACAATAATAAGCTTTGTTCAGTATCCATCTCAAACTGGATGAAAAGATGGATACCCTGGGTGATTCAGCTTAAGCTTCACAAGACAACATGCATAGATACCAAGCAAGAACCCAACTTTCCACAAAAAAACCTAAGACCCAAAATTAAAATGTGATGACGATTCTCATTTTGTTCTGCTAATTAAAATACTGAAGTTGTGATCTGATTAGTTTCTCCAAATACTACAACTCCAAAGTGTATTTTAGTGAATGCTTGATTTGTAAAATTATTTACCACTTATTTAACCATTATATTTGAATGCCAATCATAGCAAGTCAATCAACTGGTTCTTGAATTTATCAATATAAACCCAACAACCAAGAAAGCACTACGAAGACACCATAAAAAAAGATTAATAAACTGAATATTGTTCTGACAATGAGTGCAAGGCGTACACATGTATGCACGTATATGGGGAGACTATCCTAATATTTATTGGTTATAACTTTTCTGTCGTAAGGAAATTATAAATTACAATGAAATAAATTCATACAAATATAAAAGGAAAGAAAATCATGTGCTCAAAACTTACCAACCTTGATAGCTAAAGCTCGGTCAAAGCTTTCAATAGCATTATCTGGCTCACCAAAATTCAGCTGTGTTCTGCCAAGTGTGACCCATGCCTGAAAGGATCAAGATTGAAATGCATGCATTAATTATGAAACTGAAAGGTACTAGCTTGGCCCTAGTAGGCATGATCAAGTGTGATTAAAAATCAAACTTCGGCATGTTTTTTAGTTTAGACTATAAGTCCTATAAATACAATCCTCAAAAAATTGATCATGTACTAAATCTAACACAGACATAGCATAGAAGCCAACCTAAAATCTGAGAAGGTTAGTTAACAAAGCATTTACAAAAAGTTAGAGCATTTTATCTCAAAATCAAGAAAATATAACAAGACTCTAGATCTTACACTTAGATTTTCAATGCTGATACCATAACAGTACTGACCAACTCATCACTTAAGCATATGCATTACAAGAACAAATGTGAATCAGGTGACCATGATACTGAATTTCAAGTATATATTCACACTACTAGTTTTTTAGGATTATAAACAAAATAGTACAACCAGCCCATAATTGCCTCAAATTGCAACCTGGAATTGGAGATCAAAATGAGGAAGATCAGTTATATGCATGAAATATATCACATACGCACAGGTCAAGCTTTTCTGAGTTTAAGAACTTTCTGAAGAGAATCTTTCAAATTCCCCTCATCCATTGTTAAACTTGATTATAATTTAGGCACAATTACAACCTGATACAAAACAAAATCGCAGCACAGAATTAAAGTAAATAAATTTTATTAGCAGGAAGGAATATTGCAAAAGTCACAATGTTTAATGGTGCATTCCAATAAAATTGTATCATACCTCGGCCCATGATGGGTCCAATTCAGTCGCTCCTGTCAAGTAAAGGGCATAGATTCTCAAATTTCAAGCACTTAACCACTGACAGTTTAAGTGATATAACAATCAGAAGCAAAACCCTAAATAAATGTTCTACATTGCAGATATTAAATATATAATAAATTGCAGAATATAAAATTCATATGGGAAAGATGATTTTTTTTCTACATTTCTCACCTAAAAAACAAGGACTTGCTATATTCAAATCACACCTCAGGAAACAGTTCAATTGTTATACTTAATTTAGTAATTTAAAATTTCATTTGATAAATAATCAAGATTAAGAAAAAAATGAAGTTCTTAGACGCACGAGTTGCAGCCTTTAAAGCATTCCATGTGTCTTCAATTTCTAGTAAAACTTGGGCTTTTTGTTCATGCAAAATTGGAACATCATGTGCCAACGCAAGAGCAGCTTCCCATTTACTTAGTGCTTCGTGGTACTTCCCATCCTGGAAGAATAAATATGGAATTAACTACAAAACACAGGCATTGACCAAGAGATAAAACATCACAAGAAGACGACAAATTTTAAATTTTTCGGACAAGAACACCCATATATAATTGAAATTTAAGAAAAAAGAATCATAATAAATAAATCACATATATAGGATTCTACAAAGAAGCAAGTCAGATTGGACACATGGCTAGAGAATTAGGACAAGAAGGATCAAAACTGTTGGAGGAGATCTTGGAATCCAGGACGAGAGAAGAAGCCTGAGGCAAACGCTAACAAATTCATAATTGAGAGATTTTGTGTGATACTCTAAGAGAAAGAGAATAATGAAGGGGGATTATTGGTGTGAGGGTCATTTCCCATTTTCTTGGACTCTTTTTGTTCTTCTCTGTCATATCCTTACGTCACTGCTATTGCTTACTATTCCTCCTACTTCATACATTGCGTGTTGATTATTGATATATCTATAAAGCAATAACCAACGTTTTTCACTTTTAATTCATTACAGTTTCAATATTAAAATATGTAGATATATGTCATATGTGCCAAATTGTAATGAAGCAGCGAGAAACGAAATCGATACACAGCAAAAGAACCAGTCTTATTTATCCTTTTAACCTATTAACAATCTCTGGAATGCATAAACCAAATTCTGTATAAATTTTCGAGCGATTAATCGTGGAGCCAAAATAATCTTAAAGTGCAGTTTTCTAGATGAACTGAGAAAATGTTACTTCCAATTGTAAGTAAATGTCTAAGAGACTGCCACCATAGTTACGTCCATATAGCTGAAATGCAAGTGACTTGCAAAAGGAATACACGTCAACAATAACTTGATTAATCAAACTGGTATTTAGAGCTAACACTACTAGAAAAATGATATTTTACTGGAGGATATAATTGCGGTTAACAGGAAACCGCATTGAAAAGAAACGCGGTGATATTTTTGAAATTAAGTGCAACGATATCACTGCGTTTGTCTACAATAACTGCGGTCGTATTTCTCACGAGACATATTGCAGGAGATACCACTGTGGTTGGTGTCAGAAGCGCGGTGGTAAGAAACACAAATATTAAAAAAAATTGCTGTAGGGAGATACCACCACGGTTATTTTTAGAAGCGCGATGGTATGTGGGTTCCTTTTTTACGTCATTTCCGTGCCACCTATAGCTTCACCAAATGCCATTGGGTTAAACCTCATCATTCAAGCTCAAGGTTTTTCTTCTGAATGGGTTGCTTTTTTGCTTGGTTTGGTTCCTTAAAACATTCAAAGAACAAGAGCAAGGTTCTTGTAAGAAACTTTCGTCCCTTCTGAACAACAACACCAAGATTCTCTTTTTAGGTTTCTTGTGATCTTTTCTTTCACTGCCTTAACCCCTTTTCTTGTTTTTCTCAGCAGTCAACAGAGCTAAGTTGATTTCCTTTTATCTTTTTTTTAGAGAAATGGTAATAGCAATAGCAAGCAAGAGCAAAGTAGTGTCTCTTTGGTTCAGGACTGCCCCAAAAATGCCGTTAACCCTATACCACAACTCTAGTAAGTAATCTCATTGGTTACATTCTATTATTTGAAGCTTTTTTTTTATAAAGATAAATGTTGTTTGCTACCTCTTTGGTTTGATGTAGGGAGAAAAATCAATCAAGTACAACCCCAGTGCTAGAGACATAAGTGTTTATGTGAATCCTATACTCGATAATGGGCTTAAGCCCAATTTGCTCTCCATGCTGAGATTATTTCACCCTTTCATCCTAATTCAATTAGGGTTAGACATAGAAGCAGCGCTGCCCTTTTCATTCCTCACTTACCTTCAATTGAATTACGGTTTGCAATCAAAAGGAAAAACACTTATGCAGCAGCGACAACTAGTGGTGATGATGGTGGAAAGCAGTGGGGACTAGGGTTTTGCCATGGTGCAGAAATCTGTCTGCAGGTTATCGAAGAAAAAGAAAAGGAATACCACTGCGGTTGTTAACAAACAACCGCGGTGGTATGTCTCACTTTCCACCGCAGTCGCGGTGGTAGCTTCAGTACTTTTTATCGCGACTGAATCTATTGTGGTTTGAGAGCCACAGTTGTAAGCCTTGCAGAACCGCGATGATATGTGTCTTTTCTACTAGTGTAAACTTAACAAAGCAAAATCTCAGACTCAGACAAACAAAGGTCTTGTTTGGATGATCTTCTCAATAAGAAATTATAAGAACACAAAGTAAAATGAATTAAGCTTCTCTAATAAGCTAAATCAACTTTTATAAATTTTCTCATAAATAACTTTTTTAAAACTTATTTTTACTTCTGCATGAGCTAATTAGTCCTATTGAGAATTAATTACATTTTCATTCACTCAAATATGTTCATTTTAATGACCTCTGTGCGTTAATACTTGTTCTGACCTTATAAAACACAAGTGGTTACCCATGTCTTAACGAGGGGATATCTTAGTTGGACTTTGGTGACTAAACTCAAAATAATTATAATAAAAATACTGTCACAATAATAACGTTATAAAAAATTCCTTATCTCATTCACTTTTGTCTATAATTCAATAACTGTAACAATATTTACACTACTTTGTATTACAACTATGAACAACAAATGCTTAAATAATACACTTATGTACAAGGTATTCAACAGTCCTCTACTACTGTCATAAGGAATGATAGAATGTTTTGAACTTAAGCTAATGAAATTAGAGAAAATAACATAGTTTGGCGACGACAATTATCCTCATGAAGCACCCATTTGTACACCAGCTGATGTCGCAAACTACGAAGATCAGACTGCAAATAAACCATGATCCATCAAATTAAAATTTGACCAACTCAACCAAAAATACACATAACCATAAAAGTATAACTAAACTATTCCAACCGTCGTGTATTCAGGCATATTCTTCCTATGAAACCTACATGAACCATCCCACAATTCCATGTATTTAATGACCATCATAGCACAATCAAACCTGCAAAACATCACAAATATTTTCCAAGGCAGAAAAAAACTTTAATATACAAAGCATTCACCAAAATCAAAACACACTAACATGTTTAGTTGGAGTGGGAGGTCATCGTCTTTCAGTTTAAGACGAGAAGGTTTGGGTCCCCCGACATTTGCAAAGAAATATAACAGAGCCTGCAGACAATATGCCTAAAATAAACAACACAATTTCACCAACACTTACTACAAAAGCAAAGGATTTCATGAAACAAACAACACATTACCATAACTAGATTAATGGACTTATGGACACAGTGCTGCCCAAGGGAATCGAGCACATATAACTCCCTTTTCCCACAAACCAAAACATAACACCATCGACGGTCGTTATGAATTGTGGGGACAAAAATCTACACCAAAATAAAAAAGTTTTTAGTGATTAATAAATACTTACTTAATATTATATGAGAACACTTACTATTTCAGTTGTCATGAATTCGTAGAACACCAATAAACTCTCAAGGAATAAAGACGTCTATTTAGCTTCTCTCCAGGTACTCCATCTTGATTTAATCTTTTCTTGTTCCATATGTTGAATTACATTGGTTTGCAACAAACAACATTAATCAAAATGTGCTATGAACCAAAAACAATTACTAATAGTAGTACATACCGCAAACATGAGATTCAAGCAAATATGCTTGATTATGCCCGTCCTTTTCTTTTCATCATTCATCAGCATAAACGTGGTAAAAAGCACGACCTACATTCAATTTTTATAGTTATTTCCAAAAAAATAAAATTGGAGATTGAAGGTAATCAATTCATGCTTACCAAGTTATCCACTCTTTGCTGCGGGCCAAGGCTACGGAGGTGTTGTTCAAACTCAACAATAACACTACACAAATAACAACACAAGATAAAGTCAAAATAAAACACACACTAATTGACAAAATATAATATACCTATGGTTATTTTCACCAGAACCGGTCAAGCTCCTATAAAGCTTATCGACATCAACGGTCGTATTGGCCTTCGTATTATCACCATCTCCACTCTCTGGGGACTCCTTATGGGGCTCTTTGGGGAAGTCCTTGTCGGACTCTTTCGGGGACTCATTGGGGGAGTGTTTTGGGTACTCTTTAGACTGAGAGTTGGGGGAGTCTTTTGAGGACTCTTTGGACTGAGAGTTGGGGAAGTCTTTTAGAGACTCTTTGGACTGAGATTTGGAGAGTCTTTTGGGGACTATTTGGACTGAGACTTGGGAAAGTCTTTTGGGGACTCTTTGGACTAAGACTTGGGGACTCTTTGGGGAGTCCTTGTGGGACTGTTTGAGGAACTAAGAGTTGGGTCACTGAGAGTTAGGGGACTGCTTGGGGGGATCCTCAGGATACTCCTCAGTGGACTCCTTGTTCTATTCCTTCGTGGAATGGAGGATGGTGCCTCGATGCTTTTAGTTGGGGAACTAGACGATTCCTTTCGTAGGAGTCTAATTTCTTCTCCAAGTGTAGCGAAGAGCTTTGTATTGGACTAAATTTTTTCTATTCTCGTTGCACCTTTTGTCCAGCCTCAACATCCTCGACCTTCATGGACACTACAACTAAAGAATTTACAAATTGAAGTGCATTGCGCATAATGTCTAGAGTCTCCTCCTCCTCTATCAAGTTCCAATCTTAAACAATCTACAGAACACGTACACAATTCTTGTGACCAAATCAAAAACATTATACAATCGTAATGTAGAAAATTCATACAACACTCACAATTACTTGATTATTCAAAAATAACTCCTCAGTCTTTGAGGAATACCTCAAATTCTTAATGCAAGGCTAGTCAGAAAACGTGGGAACAACGAACTTCGTCCCAATCTCAGATGTTGCACAACCCACAACTTCTCAAAAAGAATAATAAACCCATTTAACAAACCATATATTTAATTCCCAAATTCATACCACATTATACATAATTTAAATTCAACAAAACACAAACTTGCAACACAGATACGCACCCGGCCAAGTGTCGGAAGCTCGGTCCAGACTCTTTACCAATAAACAATGAACGACCTCACCCCAATTCCACTAACGACTCTAAATTATCTAATAAACTAAAAGGAAAGATGCTAACAATCCTAGAAGTGCGTGGAAAATGAAAAATTAAAAATATAAGCAATATATACACACTACAATAATTATGCACATTGTCTCCCTCACCTAATTTCACAACAATCTTCTCTATTGTAATTTCCTCCTCACCAAACAAATGGTTAACCAACCCAGTTGTACAATTATCAAAACTAACTTCTCCACTAACACCCAAACCCAATACAACACAAACATCGAAAAGATTAAATGGAACCAGATGCTCCTTAATCCTGAAGCTCTTGGTTTGGATGCTCCATCTGCTGACCAACTTAAGCAACAAGGAATTGGAAATTTTGAGTGGCTCTTCCATGTGCAACATCCATCTGAAAGGGGTCCTTTCCAATTGTTTTCATTGGAGTGCACCAATGTTTCCAGTTTATTTGCATAATAATGTTGGTCTCAACCTTGTGCCTAAGCCTAAGCTGCAAATTATATATAACATTTGTGTTACTATCTTCACATCTCAAACATTTCAATAACAAAAATAGGATGCAAACTAACTTACCACAAATTAGCCATCGTTGACATTAACTCCTTTTCCTTTTCCAGCCATGAATCTTCAAACTTTCAAACACCTAAACCAAAAAACCAATTTAAGTCAAATGTTTTCATGACGACCATTTCCCTAAATTAACCTGTGTGTATTAATATTGGTTCTAATTATGCATTAATCAGAGGTACCCTTCTTTAATGAGGGGATACTTTATCCCAAAAAAACTTCTCAACTTCTTTAACTACACCCATAATAATGATTACTCATGCTTTATAGCACAAAAGTATGTGTATTAATACTAGGTCTGAAAACACAAAACATAAGAGGTTACCCCTTCTTTAATGAAGGGACACCATAGTTGAAGAAGTTAAGAACTTAATATGCGAAAATGGTCCTCACCAACACCTCTGAGTTCAATCACCAAAAGTTTTACTAAGGTGTCCTCTCTTTAGGGCAAGGGAAACCTCTGATGTTTCGTAAGCTCAAAACCACTATTATTACTTTACAAAACACATGTGATTACCCCTTCTTTAATCAAGGCAAACCTTATTTGAAGCTTTGGCAACTAAGTCAGATGAGCACACAACACCATACATAGAAGAAACAAAAAGATTCAAACATCACAACCCTAAACCTTTAACAAAAATCATTCATCAACAAAAAACTAAGTCGTCAAACCATAAAAAATGTCTTCCCTTTTCAACAAAACCCCTAAAAGACGAACCTTTACTTCAACCACCACAAACCCAAACCCCAAACGGAAATCAAACGTCAAAAAATAAACCTTTACTTTTCCATCAACAACCAAGAACAAAACTGTAAAACGAGTAATAAAACTTCATTTTCCATCAAAACCATGTAAAAGACGAACCTTTACTTCAACCACCACAAACCTCAAATGAAAATCAAATGTCAAAAAATGAACCTTTGCTTTTCCATCAACAACCAAGAACAAAACTATAAAAAGAGCAATAAAACTTCCTTTTCCATCAAAAATTACATAAAAGATGAACCTTTACTTCAACCACCACAAGCCCCAAACTCCAAACGGAAATCAAACGTAAAAAAATAAACCTTTTCTTTTCCATCAAGAACCAAGAAATAAAATGTAAAACAAGCAATAAAACTTCATTTTCTATCAAAACTCACATAAAAGACAAACCTTGACCAAAAACCCACCACACCTTCACAGTAACAACGCCACTAAACTGGAACCCTTAAACCACTGTGCCAATGATGATGAATCCTTTACCAATATAGCACACAGAGAACAAAGGTCACGAAAAAGACGAGAGGAGGGAGACCAGAGCAGGCAGAGAGACTTTGGACGAGGAGGCAGATAGAGTTTGAGCACTAATGTTTTGGGTTTTTAGTCTTCAAACCTCAGCCAAGCTTCAAATCACTGTCACTTTACACACTGGATTAAAATAATATATTTTTGCCACATCAGCAGTGTCAAATGAAGGTAATGCCATGTATTGGTGTCAACATAATATTACTCTTACATTTTTCATGCACCTTTCATAATGATAAAAAGAGGAATTGTTTAGCATTATTAATTATTTTCTTCACATTTTCGCTGCACCTTTTACCGCGACAAAGAAAGGAGTGAATATTTTTTTGCCATTTTACGGACTTCTACAATCAATCTCGAAGGTAAATGATATTTTAAATGACTTTCGAATTTAGAATCCAAAAACTATTTTGGCTTTCTATTTGTCTTTTAGATTGTATAATTCAAAAGCAGTTTTATTAAACATAAATGCTTTGAGGTTTTTCATTGTTATGCACTAACCAACATTCGAAATTGAAGCATTCAATGAAGCAAAAGTAAGGTTTGTTGTGTGTTTTATAATGGTATCGTATGATTGGGTTGGATTATTTGAGCGGCGGAGGACGCTGGCGTGAAAGAGGAGTTTTTTTTTTTTTTTTGGAATTTTTAGGCTTCCAAATTTTACAATCCGGAAGGCAAAATGTTTTTAGAATGACTTTCGGATTATCCGAAAGTCACTTGAAATTTATTTTAACTTCCAAATTACAATACAAAAGTATAAATCCGGAAGTCAAAATAAATTTCAAATGACTTTTGAAAACTACAATCCGAAAGTCTAAATTTTTATTAGAAGGGTATTTTTATCTTTCTGCCAATGTTAATTTTAGAATTAAAAAAAAAAAGAATGGAGGTGCAGGCTAATATTATGGAGGTGCAGGAAGAAACTTTGTTCTTATAATTTCCCTTTTTCCTTCTGTGTTCGTCATGGGTCGGGCCTTGGGGTTTCTAAATGGACAATTACTTCTGCACTACATCATTCCTTCCTACACCTCCCTTTTTTTTTGACATACATATTTTGCCCTTTACAATTTGTATCTTTTTAAAGCTCTCAAAACTGATTTGTATCTTCTCCACAATCAAAGTTTTAATAAAGGATATTGTTGAAGATACGGGTTTTGGATAACTTGAAACTAGGTATTTGATTTTGTAAGCATTGGATTTTTTAGCATTAAGTGAGTTTGTTAGTGAGTTATATTTATATTATATAATTTGAAAGGTTTTTTGGATTAACCATCCGCAAATAAAAAATTAGTTATAAATGATATACTATATAAGCAAATACTTGAAGTAAATTTGTCATTCTATATCTGGCAATCCTGAACATAAAATTTGTATTGTAGATTACACAATCTAGAATGTAATTATACATTCCAGATTGACCAATTCATAAGGTAAAATTGTATTCTATATTACAAAATCCAAAATATAGATTTTATATTCCAGATTGGTCAATCTAAAAGGTGAATTTTTATTTTGGATTATGTAATTGTTAGAGCAAAAGCCCAACATCCAAATATTTTTATTAAGTGTTAAAAATAACCAAGTATAAAATATGGTCATGCTTTGTATGTAAGACAATAACTCAATTCAACAACTGATAATGTAAAGCACAACTGTTTCATATGATATGACATGTGTAGTCTTATTTTTATGTCTAACATAGCGTAGATACGTTCAAATGATAAACACATAGTTTAAGCACTTCATACTACTCAAAAACATATATATGCTTATTTTATGTTCCAAGAAATGTTTATTACTTTTATAAAACAAAGAAATTTGTTCAAGATTAAAGTACAAGTCAACATCAATATCTCTTGAAGTTCGAGCTAAATGTGCTTTTCCTTTATAATTCCCTTACACTGAGAATTGAGAACTATGAAAAGACTATATGTTTCGCACGACTTTAGACTTTAGGCAAAGTCAAGCAAAGACATGCTGTCCAAGAAGAGATAAATACATCTAGCCACTAGGAAGTTACATAAAAGAAGAAATGAGAATTTGGGGTTCGACAAAGATTTGACCTTGTTCCTGCATATTTCTGTGCATGGTGGAAAATCGGGGTTTACGTAGTTCTAGATATAAATTTGTTTGTTGGGATGTTTGATATTTTTTATTTTTAAAAATTTTATATATTTATTTAATTTTGAGATTAAAATTTTTGGTACTTGGAAAATTGGATATTTTGGATATTTTTATATTTTTTAAATTTATGATTCGTTAGGGGCATAAGGAGGTGCGAACGATCGTGTTTAATACTCATATGAATTAGAAACATTTTCGTGTATTTTTTTTAAATAAAATTTTGTGTTAGATATCACTTGATGCGTACAATCATTTGAATATTTAAACAAATTATTTTAAAATAAAGCACAAGAAAACAATATTTTTATTTATTTCTCACATTTACAAATTTCTTTTCAATAAAAGTTAGATACGGGACGACGCATACGGTCATGAATATCTAAATTCTAT
>Ga0123340_1005884_pt1 | contig 11686 bp, 8 predicted proteins | sample SirMexnodulemix_FD_89961 | JGI IMG/M metagenome (GOLD analysis project Ga0123340, IMG submission 89961) | Root nodule microbial communities of legume samples collected from Mexico - Siratro Mexico nodule mix | ecosystem: Host-associated > Plants > Roots > Nodule | place: Mexico: Nepantla... | reverse complement strand
ATATATATATATATATATATATATATATATATATATTGTTTATGTATGTGTGTATGCTTCTGTCAGTGTTTGATCAATTCTGTTCTTTTCTTCTGCTGCATCCTTGACTAGAGTTTCTGTCTTGCAAGACCCTTTTTCCATTAAATGACATTTGCATTCATGTAATGTTTCATTTGTTACTCACTTTCATGATTGATGTTCTTTATGTGGATCAAGTTTCTCCATTCAACTAATCCATTGCCTTTTTCTCCATTCATTTTTCTTTGTTTATTGATTCTTTTATAATGAACCGTGGGAGGAAGGAAAAAGGTGAAGTCTTTGGAAGATTACAAAAGAAAATGTACTTTTTTTTATCTTGGTAAATGGCCACCCTTTGAGCATCCTATGAATTGGAGGAAAACTTTTTCTGGGAAAGAACTCGTTTTTATTTCAAATTGAAAACAGCACCTTTGTCACTTTAAGTACTTTATCTCAAGTTCTGTCTGTAACTAAATACATAGGCTTTAGTGCTTTTCAGGTATAAGGTTGTTTTTCTCTTTCTTTGTTTTACCTTCTGCAAGGTTATGGTGCATTAATTGCCAGAATCCTGTGTTATTTTTTTGCAACATGTTTCAGAATTTAATCCTTCACCCCTTTCTGTCAACTTGTTCTCTTTCACATTAAATCTTGGACAATTATTGAGAATTATTGGTACTTGCTTTATTTATAAAAAGAAAATTAATGTGTTTCCTTGTTTATAGTTTTATAATTAACCCCTTGTCCCCAATTTATTCTTTCCGTTATATACCAAATACCCTTTTTGTTGCTGTTTCTATAAATAACGTGTCTTTCATTTATTTGGGCACAGGAAAATAGATAAATCAGAGTCTAATTTTTGTCTAGGGTTGGTTGAGATTACGTGGATCTTACTTTTAAACAGTGTTTGAACCTGATGCATGCACTATGTGATTTACATGGACCTAACGCATATCAATAATCTTTGATAATTTTAGGCAAAAAGCATATGAACACTTTTTTTCTTTGACTCCATATGAAAACCTTTTTTTTTTTCTTGATTGATTTTTCAGGGTGAACAAGAGTTAAGGCAAAAGCTTATGGATGCCAGAATTGAACTTGAAAACACAAAACATCTCAAGACAGAATTGTTCAATCGGTTGAAAATGGCTTACCAAGAGAGGGATGAAGCAAGGTGTCAGCTAGTTAAACTAATGAACCAGTTAACTCCCTCTAGTTCAAACACTTTGCAAAACGTGTTTGATATCCAAAATCATTTCACGTTCCCTTCTGCTATTAGAGCAAGCTCAAGCATGGCAGAATCTGATAATTGTCTCTCACACGGTTCCCCACAAGTGGAATTCTTACTTGACTCTTCTACAGAGTTTGCAAACATCAATGCAGGTAACCCGTTTGACAAAATGAGTAATCTCAATCAGAATATGATTCAAGACTTCAGCTTTTCAGCACCTTATGTTTCGATGACTCCTTCTGTAAAGCCAATGTGTGATCCTGATGCTGCATTTATAGATCGTATTGCCAGTGAAAGAGGTTTGCCTCAAATGGGTCATCTCCTTCAGGCTGTGAAAGATGCTGGTCCGTTGCTTAATACTCTGCTCCTTGCAGGGCAACTTCCCACATGGGTAAACCCCCCTCCTATTGAACAGATCAAAGTGCCAACAGTAGCCATAAAAAACTGTGATGTCACTAGCATCATTAAGCCTGACACTTTCGGAGAAATTGGAATTTCACTCCGAAGACCCAAGACTCCAACCTTACCTTATTCTTCAAATGCTCTCACCACGTGTTCTGCTTCCATGCTCAACTTAGCTGGTCAAAGCACTGGCTCATGGAACAGTACATGGCAGTTGAATTCAACTTCTGGTGTCGCTTCCAAGACCCGTCAATGAGAGGCAAAGGCACCAAATTTTTCAACCCTTAGTCCCTTTTTTTCCGAATATGTAAATGGCACACTCAGCTTGAGTGAAGCAGCACAGATAGCCTTTTTTTGTTTCAATGAAAATGTTGACATTTGAAAAGTGTAGGAAATTTTGGATTTTGATATTACTAAATGTATGTTACATCTTTCTGATCTGATAATTTTTTTCTGCCTATAACCATAATAGTTTTGTTTACCGAATCAACTAGAATGTTAAATTTTTCAATGTCTCCTTGTCATACTATGTTAAATATGTCAACTTTTGTAACAATTACTTCAAAAATGACGTTTAAGATTATTTTATATGATACCCAATTCAAGAAAATTAAACTTTTTTATATTTAATTTGCTCAGGAAATTTTATGTTTACCCTATTTCATGTGAAAGAAAAATATCAATTTCTGTAACCTTTGATAGTATCTAAGACAAGAGCTGTCAGCAATCACAACGGAGAATCCTGTGTCATCTCCAACTATACTACTTTGGTTTGAACGTTCTGTGTCCCTATGTTGGCGTAGTTTTCGAACTTAGTTTACCGCTATTTTCAGCAAACTCTGAACTTGATTTTCATTAAAATGTCTCCTGATTCTGATGAATTCAATAACCCTGCCCAATGGAAGCTCGAAGAGGTTATTTCAATTATTATAGTGTGCGTTATCTTTTTTACACTGGGTAATTGCTTCGGCATATTCAAGCTTCTGTTGTGTAGAATTTACCGAGGCAGAAGCCAGGTTCCAAGGCGGCTTCTAGATGAGACGGTTGTGGACGATGATCCTTCCATGCAGGTTCAAAGCCGAGGATTGGAGTTCTGTGTGGTGCAGTCTCTTCCAACGTTTGAGTTCAAGAGAAACGAGGGAGAAGAAGAGAAGGGAAGTAATGTGGAATGTGCCATTTGTCTCGGAGAGTTTGAGGAAGGGGAGTGGCTGAAACATCTTCCACAATGCAACCACAGGTTCCATGTTTCATGCATTGACACGTGGTTTCAGTCTCATTCAAATTGTCCTCTCTGTAGAGCACTTGTGCATCATCACATGCTACACTGTTCCGTAGCTGCTTCTCACACATTGCTACAGCCTTTGAGGAGGGAAGACTTTGAAAGGGAAAATCTACCTAACACACACCAGTTCCTTCCCTCTTGATTTCAAATCCCACCAACTATTTTTTTGTCTGTCTTTCTTTGCTTTTTCAGTTTCCATTTTTTTGTGAGGTGAATCCTTGGAGACTTTGAGGAAGAGGAGAATGAGTGATACTATGATAACTGGTAAATAGAACTTGGAGGGAAAGCTAACAGCTGAAGAAGTCTCAGTTGGGATGGTTATACGAGAGTCATAAGTATGATTATACAAGTATGCTTAAGAGAGCTCAATTTGAAATTCGTAGATCCATGATCAACATAAGTTTTGAAATTTGTAGAATAAGCATCAATTAAAACTTACAAGTAATTTTTTTTTTTTTCATACTTTACACGCCACATTTAGTGCAGTATAGTTAAGTTTGTTCTTTAATAAAAGCTAGATTTTATGTTCCAATATCTCACGTCAACCTTTAATGCAGAAAATCAAACACGACTCTTGTTTTGATTAAAAAATAACATCCAAAACACCTATGATATTAGGCCTCTTTTATGTCATGATCATTATCCAGCCACTTAAATTTGAACTCACAAAAGTTGTATGTTAATGAGTTTTGCTTTAAAGAACTGTATTTAAGAGTTTTCACTATTTTTTATGAAATATGGTTGTTTTGATTAAAAAATAACATTGAAAACACCAATAATGTTAGGCCTCCTTTATGTCATGATCATTATCCGCCACTTAAATCACAAAAGTAGTACGTTAATGAGGTTTGCTTTAAAGAACTCTATTTAAGAGTTTTCACTATTTTTATGAAATACGGTTGTTTAGGCACTTTTTTTAATGTTGGGTAGAGAATTTGATTTCATTACAAGGTGACTTTGATTAACAAAATTTTCTCCATGCGCAGTCAAGATTAAAACTTGCACCTACTTAAAGAGTTTATGCCCATCGCTACTCTGACCAACAACTTCTATTCTTTCTGTTTTGTTCAGCAACTACAAAACATAAGCCATTTTAATTCAACTTTCTCTACAAATTTTATATTCACCTTCTCTTTTGTTTAAATAAATCAGAGTAAAGGAAAATAGGACGATTTCAACTCATGCGCTTAGAGAAGTATTTAAAAGAGATGCCCCAAGATAAACATTTCTTTATTATATTATACCTCTTTCCATTATTCCAAAGACATTTTCACTTAAATATACCTATTTCATGACCGGTGTTCCTCTAATTTCGAATTTGGCCTATAATTCATTCACATGTTCACCACCTATGAACGCAAACATCACTATTTCTGAACTCAATTAGCATACAAATTAAGTTATAAGCTATTCCTTGTTGACTGGTTAGCTTTCGAATTTGCTAATTACCTATCCTTAGGCTCACTATCGTTATGGCGCAAATCTACACCGGATTCTGCACTCTACAATTTCGTTAGTGCCATGGCAGTTCCACCAGCTTCAGTACACTCATTAACCTCACATTCAATGAGTCGCCTAAATATAAAATTTTAACATGCTCATTTCAATCATCAATTTAAGAGTCAAAATTGAAACCCGATGTCTGCTTAGTGTATGCTGAACCAAAAGATACAAAATAATAAAACCCAAAATATAGAACCTATCCTTTTCTGAAAAGTTACCGCCAAGAAGCACCATAGAACTGCCTAACATTTAATAAAACCCAGGTACTATCTTAGATAATGCCGATCTTGTTTGCCACATCCAATGCATCGTAATCAGGGGTCAACCTGACATAAGCCTTCTTGGTACCATCAGGCCTGCAACAGAATTGAAATTCAGAATTCCAGCAGAAATTCCTTATTATATATGGAACCAAAGCTAAACACATTTACACAAGTTCACTTTAAATAGGCATCTCAAACACATTCCAAATAATACACAATCCTACATTCTCAAATGGAAACAAAGAATTCATGCTCAAGAATTATTTCCACATTCGACAAATGAAATTATAATCCTATAGTCCTCTACATTATTAAATCATTAATGTTAACACTGCACCAAATCGGTAGCAATGCTCACACCTGTAATTAAAACATAAAACAGAGAACAGGAACGTCACATGGTGGGTGCCTAAAGGCAAACAGGACTACAAATTATATTAGACATAATGTATTATCATAAAAGAGTTTTCAAATGGGTAGTACAACGACCCAGCAAGCTATGCCACTAGGTGAATAGGAAATTGACTACACTACCAAATTCATTAGCAATAGCAAATTATCAAATTATTACTATCAAAACCAATTAATCATTGCATAGATGCTTACCTGATCAAGGTGTTAACTTTCTTGGCCTGGATGTCATACATTTTCTTCACTGCATCCTTGATCTTCTTCTTGTCTGCTCGAAGGTCAACAATGAAAACCAAAGTGTTGTTGTCCTCAATCTTCTTCATTGCAGACTCAGTGGTAAGTGGGTACTTCAGGATCTGATAATGGTCAAGCTTGTTCCTGGGTGGCACACTGATGCGAGGATACTTAGGACTCCTGTCCTTCTTCAAAGTCTTCGGCCTGTGGAAAGTCACAGAAGTTCGGATCTTCTTCGCCTTCTTCTTAAAGATAGCACCAGACTTAACTGCCTTAGCAGTTTTCAAGGCCTGTGCCTTTGGATCACCCTTCTTAGAACTATCAACTACACACACACACAAAAAGAAAATCAATAAAATCACACATAACAGCAAAACCAACCTAATTCTTCATACTCCATAATATTCTTCCTGATTAAATGCTTAATTCCAATACTACTGAAAAACTCAACCAATTAACTTAAATTTCGTTCCACTAATCGTTTAAATGAAAATTGAAAAAAGCGAAGTGAGGAACACGAACATACCTTTAGACGGAGCCATTGAAGAAACTCTACCTGTCAAATACTCCTAATTCCTGAAATTCAAAAAACCTGAAATCGTAAGCAGCATGAAATTAAGCAAATAAGCAAAGAGTAACTATGCACAGTCACAAACCTGCGCAGAGGAACAAACCGGCTCTAGGGTTTACGTTTTGGTTGATGGAGTTTATATACGAAATGTAACGAAATGACGAAAATATCCTTATCCTTGTGTTAAAGTGGACCATGTTTGGGCAGGCCCATTTAGAGTATTATTGGGCCTAGTTTTTGAAGTCCATTAGGAGGTGTTGACTGGCCCATGTTCAGTCAAGAGTGAAAATGCGAGTACCGTTGCTGTCTTCCGAGAATGGTGAATGCTGACGTGGCGGACCAATTCATTTTTCTCGCATGAAACAACAGAAGAGAAAAGTGCGGCAGCGCAACCTGAGCTCTGAGTCAGAGGCGAGCTAACTCCAATCCGACGTCGTTTTTGGTTGTGTTCTATGTCCGTGCGGTGCTTGTGTTTCGGACATGGCGGAAACAACCTCTGCTTCTGTTTCTTCTTCCGAGGGTGATTCGAATTGGAGAGAGAACAAGTTGGTGAAAGGCACATTTGCGGTCTCCGGAATCATGCTCACCCTCGTTACCTATGGCATCTTGCAGGTCTATATCGCAAACTTTTCGCTTCTCTTGATTTTGGTAGAACCCCGGGATCTTGTTGTCTTGCTTAAAACTAATTCCAATTACATATTTGTGGGTTTTGTAATTGTTTCTTTCTTGAGTTTGTTATCAATCCTCTAGGTTGAAGTGTTTTTGATTTCTTAATCTTAAATTACACTTCTTGCTTATTTTATCAATTTGTGAATGGGTGCTTATGGATTAACTAAACTAGCATCTATTATAGGCATGTGCGCTAAAGCTAACGTGGACCTTCTTGTCTTGTGAAGTTGGATAATGTCAAAACCCTCTCTGATAATCCTACCATTGTCCCTTATGTGAGTGTGTTTGTTTTTTTCAGGAAAAGATCATGAGAGTCCCTTATGGGGTGAACAAGGACTACTTCAAATATTCTCTTTTTCTTGTTTTCTGCAACCGGATCACGACGTCTGCTGTTTCGGCAGGGGCTCTAGTGGTAAGTGAGTGCTTTTCATGTGGGGAGGTATTGTGGTTACGGAACATTTGATGCGTGTTTCGATTAAGGCTGGCAAATTAATTTTGGAGCAGTTTCCACTTTCCAAACTAAGTTTGCAAAAGGAACCTCGGTTTTGCTTTATGGAAACTTGGTTTCAGACAATTTATACTTATATTTTAACAGTAATCAAACAGGTTAAGAAATTGAGGTTTATCTGCAAACTGAGTTTGGAGCATCCCAAACGAGAATTCAAACATGCTTTGTGTTTGACATTGCAGCCTCCCTTTCTTGTGACTGCATTTGCTTAGCCAGAATTTTCCTTGAATTTATGGTTTTCAATCTTTCTCATAGGCAAGTAACAAAGTTTTGGATCCTGTTGCCCCTATTTATAAGTACTGCCTTGTGTCAGTATCGAACATACTTACCACGAGTTGTCAGTATGAGGTAAGCTGCATACTTTCTATGTGTCTATACATTGTGTGTTCATTATAAGTTGTTATTCCGTAGTTACTGCTGGCTGTCCGTTAATGCCCTGTTTTCTATGGTGTTTCTTATTCCAGGCCCTCAAATATGTTAGTTTCCCTGTTCAGACTCTTGCAAAGTGTGCTAAAATGATACCAGTTATGGTAAGGGAAACATTAATATCGTACTCAATTATATAGTTTTTTTTATATTTATGATTGATGTTCAGACTCTTGCAAGCTTCATTAATACTGTTGATGAAGAATAGTAATAATTACATTGTATAATGTGTTGTTCCTTAACTCTGAATCATTCATGCACTCTTTCTCTCTCACCTTCTCAAAATCATTTGTGATTGCCAGTAGCCATTTCATTTTTTAGCCTAACAAGTGCATGAAGAGGAAAATATGTAACTTAGACGTAGAATCCTGATCCTCGGTCTTAAAATTTGGTTGAACATTCTTTTCAAATTGGTCAAATTATTCGCCTGGTTGTGTCTCTCTCTCTCTCAAGAAAAATGCTAATACTTTTTCCCCTACAAATTTTATTCTACCTAGGGTAGGCACATTTCGAATTTCTTTTCTATTCTTTCAAAATGTCAAACTTTCAAATACTTGTTTTTTGTCTCTAAGTAGATGAAGGCTTAACTCTAAATAAATATAGCTTTGGAATGTTCTGAAGGATTTTTTTTTTAACAAGTTGATTATCATTTCTGCATGTAAAAGCGCATCCTATGTATGAAATGAGATGCAACTTCTATTTTCCATTTTAATATTATTCGAAGAACTGATTTTGTGTTCTATTAAAGTGAATGTACAGTTTATACTCGTTTGGTTCTAGGTAGTCTAATAGATTCGCATACCCTGCGAGCCATTATTTGTATTTTCTTCCATCATGCATGTGTTCTAGACTCAACCAAACCAATCATGTTCATTTTTTCAATGACAAATCTTGTGTACAATCTTACAATCTTTATGCCTTCCACATTATGAAACTTGATTCTTGCCTATGTGTATTATTTAGGTCTGGGGCACAGTCATAATGCAGAAGAAATATCGAGGAACTGACTATTTGCTGGCCTTTGTAGTAACCCTTGGCTGCTCAGTGTTCATCCTGTATCCTGTAATCATCTTTTGAGCCTAGTTTTTTGTGTCTTTTTCATCATTCTCTTTGTATGCTATTCTTTACTATTCAGAACCAACAATGAATATCCATACATTTAATCTTGGTTTTAAGGTGGCTACATGCAATATTTTGTTCTCAAGTTCAGGAAGATCTAACTAACCCTGAAAAAGTTTTCATATTCTTCTACATTTAAACATACTAAAACAAAACAAAGTATGGGACAGACTTGCTTAGTCCCATATGACAATTACAAACCCGCATATTCCTTTGATACATAGATACCTAACTTGGGTTCCAAAATTCCACACACATAAAAGATACACATTTAAATAGGCGAGTAGTTAACTGTAGTCTTGCTGTTGTCATTTTGACTTTCAAGTCTGACCTGTATATATTCTTGTATGAGTTATATCAACTGATTGGATCACTTCTATATCAAATGTTGTATTTATCTTCCATTGAATAAGCATTGCCATTGATATTGCTTTCCTACTTTGGATTCATCATGCTGCTGAAGATACAAAATAAACATTCTTGATAATCTGGAACCATTCTGTGACGAGCTGATGTAATTCTTTTGTGTTGTTATTGTAGGCAGGGACCGACATAAGTCCATACGGTAGAGGAAGGGAAAATACTGTTTGGGGAATTTTGCTAATGATTGGTTATCTTGGGTATCACTGCAAAACTTAATCCCACTTTCTATGATAAGTGATTTTAGGTGTTGTCCCAAAAAAAAATTCAATACCACCTTCACCCATTCTGACACGCAAGGTTTTAATCTTTCAGATGGTTCTCATGTTAGGGATAAATCACCTTGCCTACGTAACTGTTACTTTCCTGCATATAATTTTTCTTTCCCCACTTTCAATGTCCGCAGATTTTCATGAACAACCATATTATTTCAATTGCGTTATTTGTTTGTTCATTTGTACGGCAATGGTTATTTGAAGCCACATTATACGTTTAAAATCTCGTTTTGTAACATTATAGTGCATTTTTGCAAATTCTTAATTGTTTAGTTGAGGCTAGCATTACTAATTTTATACTCCTCTTACCAATAAGTTTTAAGTGTTTAATTTGTCATACAAATTAATTCATGTGCTAGTCTTCGTTTAATTCACATACTCGTTTTTTTTGGCTGGTCTAATAGGTGTGATGGTTTTACAAGCACCTTCCAAGATAAGATGTTTAAAGGCTATAACATGGAGATACATAATCAGATATTCTATACTACTTTGTGCTCTTGTGTTCTTAGCTTAACAGGTGGGTCACAGACGGTGAAATTTCATTCTGAACTTTATATTTGTCTGATATATACAGACTGTGATTTTATTTTTTTCCGCAATGAGAATTTTCTTGGACTGTATGTCTCCATTTTTATTCTCTCAGTTTTTGTTTCTTTTTCAGCTTCATGTTTAGATTTGACATCTGATATTTTTGTTTAGGCCTTATCATACAAGGACAATTATTACCAGCAGTAGAGTTTGTGTATCTCCATAAGGATTGTTTCCTTGACATTGCATTGCTTTCGACAGTAAGAAAACTTTCCCTTCTGTTTTAAATTTTACAATGCACTGTTGGTAATTTGCTCTCCTTTCTGACTTTTGAAATCTGTTGTGCTTTTACCCCATTGTTCCATAAAAGAAATATAAAAATATTCCTTCTCCATCTTCCATTTTACTAAAGAAGTTTGTTATAATATCAACTTCCACAGGTTGCAACAGCTAGTCAATTTTTTATTTCCTACACAATTCGCACATTTGGTGCCCTAACATTTGCTACTATAATGACAACTAGACAGGTAACTATTGCCGAGAAAAGTCATATTTTACATTATCCTTTCTATTATTTATTTTCTCAGTGTTTGTCATACTTTATTCTAATTGTTGCAGTTGGTAAGCATCATGCTATCATGTGTGTGGTTTGCCCATCCTCTTAGCTGGGAACAATGGATTGGAGCTGTAAGATTTACTTTTTTTTTTGTGCCACACTCGTTATCAGCCATTACATCACAACTGGTCCCCCGCTTGCACTTATTTTGGACCACCATGATATAGCTCACACACTAAATGTGACACCTTTTGCTTGATGAATTGATGAGAAATCTATTAACACCAGTAACACTGTCAGGTAATTGTCTTTGGTGCAATTTATTCAAAAAGTTTCTTGAGGAAAGCACCGGAAAAGACAACAACCTCTTCTGTAGAACATGTACAAAATGGAAATTCAGATAATTTGAAGGAGAATCCATGATAGAGGCTGACTCCTTTTTCTGACATGGCGTGGTGTACTAGTGTGGGGGCAGCTTCAGTTTTGAATTCAGAGCTGCGCATTCAATATTTCAGGTCGTGGCTAATGCATTATATGATGGTGGTTTGACATGCAGACAACACATAATTTGGTGTCCCAATCATAACAATGGAGAAGTTGATAGAAGCTTAGCCCCTCATTTTTTGATAGGGGAGATCAATAATACTGATCAAAGCCAAAAGAATGTTTATAAATTGAAACATTTTCAATGTGTTTGCTTAAGCAAGTTTGTTTGTTGATTAGTTTTGCTGTGTATGTTTTGCTAAGGCAGAAGATTTGTGCTAATTTACTGTCAGGACCATATCCATATGTAAGGAGTTTTGTCCTTTTGAGTTTAACCAGGGAGGGAGGATTTTGGTTGACACAAATAGCTAATTCAGATATACCCTTATTATGAGCATTATCATAATTGACACATTATTGGCAATGTAAACCCTAAGCACATTTGCAAGTCTCTGGACTCTTAGCAAATTTAATAAAGAACACTTGTAACAAAATGTGATTAATATAGTTAAATGATATTACTCTGTTGCTGATTCTCTATTTATGAGGGGAGAACTCTTTTTATGGTGATCTAGGCTATTATTCCCTTGATGTTAAAATCCATTGAAGGAATCAACCTCTTCAACAATTTTTCAACCCCTTAAGTAAGAAATGTGATTCTCTATCAATTATATTACACCGTATTGGTTGTTGTGAGATTTCTTTATAATTGTAAAAATTGAAAATAATAAATATAGATAATTAAATTATATAAATAACTATTATTAAAAATATATTTTATATTATATGT
>Ga0123340_1005883_pt1 | contig 11688 bp, 12 predicted proteins | sample SirMexnodulemix_FD_89961 | JGI IMG/M metagenome (GOLD analysis project Ga0123340, IMG submission 89961) | Root nodule microbial communities of legume samples collected from Mexico - Siratro Mexico nodule mix | ecosystem: Host-associated > Plants > Roots > Nodule | place: Mexico: Nepantla... | reverse complement strand
AACTAATTAATTAGTTTTTAAAGTATAGAAATCAAAATCAAGTTCAAAAAATACAGAAACTAGAAACATATTTAACCTTATTTTATTATACAAATTCAACTAAGTTTTATTTTTTCGTTATATCTTTTCTCAGTCAAATAATATATTTACAATCATTTGCATTTTCTTTTTATGAATAATACTAATAATAATAAATTCTTCCTGTCTAATTAATTATCTATCGGCACCCCTAGATCTCGACTGGGTGGAAGTGTAATTGCACACTGGAGGGATGATTTTGTAATTGGGTCAGTGCAATTAGGGCACGCTTCGAGTAGGTTCTGAAACACAGTTCCACGGGAGGCATAGCGAGTCTGCGACTCTGGAACTTGGTTCTCTTCTTCTCTTCTCAACCACAGTGTGTTGAGAATCAGAACCTATTCATCTTCTATCTCCTATTTATATAGTGTATCAGGCGCGTCGCTAAATTTAAACCTAACTTCTGCTCCGAATCCACCTTTCTCCGTGGGTTCTCGTTCGCAATCTCCGTAACACACTATTTTCTCCGTTCGGAAAAGATTGGCATCAGAAGATGTCGGGCGGTTTCTTTCGAGTGAGTATAGGGGCACCTTTGAGCTTGCAATTAACTCTTTATTCCGTTGAATCCTACCTAACTTATCTCAACATCTCTCAGATCTTCTCTGTTCTTCCATTATTTGCTGCCTTAATTGCAGCGTGATACTTAGGTTTGTTAAATTTTGTATTCAGGGCACATCTGCCGACCAGGACACTCGGTTTTCTAACAAGCAAGCGAAGCTGATGAAATCACAGAAGTTTGCTCCGGAATTGGAGCATCTGGTCTGTTTTCCTGATTCAATTTTATCCGTAGTTTTTAGGGTTAACACTTTTACTGTTTGCGGGTGACGAGGGTTATCGTTTCTGTGAACGTGATAAATAAAGTTTGCACTAGTTAGTAGTCACTTCCTTTCTGTCTGCCTCGTTTTGTTTGGAATTCAGATATGCTTGATGTATGGTTTGTAGGTGGACATGACGAAGGTGAATATGGAAGTAATTAAGCCTTGGGTCACCAGAAGGGTGACCGAGCTTCTTGGTTTCGAGGATGAAGTGCTCATTAACTTCATACACGGTCTTTTGGATGCTAAGGTAATTTATTGTTTTTAATCATGGAGATTGAAAAGCGTTTTCACCTTTGTAATTTGTTTTCCCCCTCTCAATGCGTGCTTGTTGAAAATTATATTATATTTATTTACCTAACATCTATTTGCTTTTAGGTTGTGATTGCGAAGTGTTACTCCTCCTTAAATTGAACTATCAGTAATGTACATGTAGTCATGCATTTTTTGTTGTCTTGATTTTTTGCTAACTTTTTGACATATTTGTGCTTTAATTTTTCACCATTTGGTCACATTCTATTAATTATATTGCAGGAAGTGAACGGCAAGGAAGTTCAAATACAAATTACTGGATTTATGGAAAAGAACACTGGAAAGTTCATGAAAGAACTTTGGACACTTCTTCTCAGTGCACAGAAAAATGCCAGTGGTGTTCCTCAGCAGTTCTTGGATGCCAAGGAAGAAGAAATTTTGAAGAAGAAGGTGCTACTGAGGCTCAATATGCCATTCATTTTGTCCCAAAATACATGTTCTCTTTACTCTTCGGGGTTTCTGAAATGAGGGTTTTTTCTTGTGGATGTTTTAGGCTGAAACTGATCAGATAACCAGTGAAATTCTGAGGAAAAGGGATAAGGAAGGTAGAGAAATTATGGAAGAGAGGTTTAAGAAACTGGTAATACTACTCTGTACATGCTGGAGTTACATTTTATAGAGCTGAGATTTTGGTTTTAACTTTCATTTGTGTTTCCATGGCGTTCAGCTAGCTTCTGCAATTATTTGGGTTCATGTCCTTTACCTCAAACTACTGTAGGACGGTGGATTTGATTCCAAGGATAATGACACTGCATCAGCTCCAAATTCAAAGTCGAAGGATTCAGGATATGATCGGGATGGGAAGGAACCTGACAAGAGGAATGGTGTCAGGGCAAGGAGCAGGTGAAATGGATTGTTTTTTTTTTCTTTCAATAATTACATGTTATGGTATTTGTTTTACTTTTTAGTGGTTCCCCTTTGGGTTAGGCTTCAGAATATAAACTAATTTTTTAGCTTCTTACAGTCACTGGATTATTATGTTGTTATATTATGACCTAAAACCCTTGGATGAATATACCCAAGCAGAGATATATAAGGTGTTTATCACTATATATGAGGTCTGTTTATAGTATAAACTCGTCTAACGGGCCAACAAACTTAAAACGGCATTCTTAAATCCTAAGCTATATCCTATTAGTGCTCATATTTTATCATGACAATTGGCAACCCTAAAATTGCCTATATTAATTAAAATAAATCGCAATGTAATCTACATAAATTTATTGAAACTTCTGGCATTATAAATATTAATTTATATTCGTGAAATGTGATGTTTGAATATTAACTTTATGGTTGGAATTACATCTTTAAAGTTTATGAAGTGATGTCAATCACACCAAGCACATACCTTCTTTTTGAAGTTTTGCTTTGTTATTGAGTATTTAGTTGGTGTGAGTGTAGAGAATCTACACGAACATGACTGTGCTCCCTCCTTCAAACTTTAAAGTTTAATTCTTAAGTACTAATTGGCTGTTACTCTATTATAGGTTTTCTAGGTCCCCACATTCACCTGCAGTTTCTACTTCACCTCATCGGTAACACTATTAAAAACTAACTTTTAAATATATTTTTCACTTCTGTATTGAATTGGAAGGCTGTCAATATGTGGTATTTGCTATTTCATGCAGAGGCTCACCCTCAAGGTCAATGAGCAAATCATTTTCAAATTCCCGAAGTTATTCAGGGTATGCTTGTATATTCAGGGTATCCAAATTTGATGCTTAATTAAATGCAACTTGGCCAGCTATTGGATCTTATTTCGTTCCCCACCCCTTTAGTCTTCTAATAAGTATAATACTGTGCATTTTATTTTAATTTAGATTTGTCATTTTGTATTAATGAGTGTATATTGTTTAGTGGTAGACACAGGTCAAGGAGTATATCCAGGTCTCCAGCAGCTCGAGGACGCTCTCTTTCGTCTGAAAAGATTCATCATTCTCCACGAAGACGATCTATTTCTCCTCACAGGCATTCACCACGACGTTCTCCTCATAGGAGGCCACTTTATTTGAGGAGAAGATCCAGATCTCGCTCAAGTTACAGATCTCCTTCTCCTATACGACGTAGAATTCATTCTCCAGGGCACCGAAGTTCACCTTCTTTTCGACGACGGAGGTCACCTTTGCCAGTGCGACAACGTAGATCACCTTCACCGGTGCGACGACGTAGATCACCTTCTCCCATGCGACGACGTTGGTCACCTTCACCAGTGCGACGACGCAGATCTCCTCTGGTGAGACGACGCAGATCACCATCTCCTGGTCGTCGTCATAGATCACCTTCCCCAGGGCACAGGCATAGATCCCCATCACCTCTTGGAATGAGGAGATCACCAGGGCACAGACATAGATCACCATCACCTCTTGGACTAAGGAGATCACCTTCACCTAGGCGACGAAGATCTCCTGTCATTCGGAATAGGTCACCTTCTCCAGTTCGTCGTATTCCACCAACCAGTGCACGGAATAGATCAGAATCTCCCATGCAATCCCCCTCCCCCGTGCGACGAAGGTATGGTAGAACTCCTCCACACTCTCCATCCCCATTGAGACGTAGGTCACCTGTTCCTAGCAAGAATAGATCTCCAAGTATCTCTCCCAAGAGGTCTCCTCGAGATGAATGGAGTTCTCAGTCTCCAATACGACATGTATCAACCTCTCCAAATAGGAAAATTTCTCAAAGACAACAAAGAAGTCCCTTGCAGCCTTCTATAAGGAGAGTCAGGTATACTGACATTTAGGAAGTGCTTGAATAATATTGCTGTCTGTTTTTGTCCCTGGCGTTTTTAAATTTATTAATTTGGTAATATGAAAGTGTTTTAAAAGACATATTTCAAATACATAATTGTTTATTCAATTTTGAAGTAGGTTTCAAGTTTCAACTTAGGAATTTTATAATGACCACACCTTGTGTGGGACTGCAAAATTAAGTAGTGTTAGTTTGGGCATGCTTTGTTTTGCGTTTAAATTTATAAAAATATTCAGGAACATATCTAGTCCTGTGGGGTCTGTACGTAGAGGCAAAGCTTCAAACTATAAGTCACAAGAGTCAATGTCCACTCCTGAGAACTCTCCAAATCGATCTGTATCTGCAGAAGCAAGGAGTGAGACCAGCAGTGAAGGTAGAAGGTAGGTTTTCTTGACTTCAAGCTATATTCTTATCTCACCACTGTTTGGAATGTTTATGCACACTTACTTTTTGCTCTTTGCAAATATTTAGTCCTCTTGGGAGCCCTATGAAACGAAGAGAGAAGTTATCCAGTAAAAGAAGCTTGAGTCCTTCAAAGAAACAAAGAACCCAGAAGCCTAGCCATGAAAGCCCACAGACTAGAGATGAAGCAGAAGAAGCGTACTATTCCAGGTTTGATATTGAATTAGATAACTGTTTAGCTAGTTGGTTTAATTATTTTAGGAATACAAGTAGTGTTATCCAAAAACAGCCATGACGAATTTTGGTGGACTTTATGCTGGTGGACTTTTGATTTGATTTTGTTATTTGGATTTCTTGACGTGATATTATTATTAATCATATGGTTGTCTGGCATTATTTTTAGCATTACAAATACATTTCTGCTTTTATTAATTTTCAATATGTATATATATTTTTTTTTTACTGCAATGTTTCCACCATAACCTGTTATGTCTTTTGATAGTTTATCATAAAGGATTTTTGGTGTTGCTGATATTTTCTGTTATTTGATATCAATAACACCTGAATACAAGTTACTATTATAGATTTGTTTATTATTTTTCTTTTTTCTTTTTTTTCTGATTTCCTTTACATCGTTTTTGTTAGAGAAAGGAGAGATCCTAAAATAACACAAAAGATATTAAAACACTCCCCAGCTAGTAAGAGAAAAGGTTCACCTGCAAAATATGGTCATGAGGATGAGTTCTCTCCTGAAAGGGTTGCAGGTCGTCCAGCTTCTGAACATAACAATGATTGGAGTAAGAAAGGCCGGGAGATAAAACGGTAATATGGTTGGCTTACTGCAGCTGTTCAAACTATTCGAATGCTTCTACACTGCATACATATCTGATAATGGTAAACTCCTTTGGCAGGGATAAGTCTTCTGGAAAAGGCAATGAATTTCCTTCTCAACAAAAGCCATCAGTGAACAAGGAAACTTTGTCCAGGGAGAAGACTCGTGAATCTTATGCTGTAGATATTAAAAAATCAGATGACAATGACCAATCCCATCCGAACTATGCCAAAAGTAGTGATCGGCACCACAAATCTGAAGCCACTCCAGATTTAGTTGGAAGAGATGATCGTGTCAATCAGAGTGCTTCACATGATTCTATTTCTGAGGGAAGTGGTAAACATAGACGAGAGGGAAAGGACAGGAGAAAGCATAAGAGGTCTGAGAAAAAATATGCGTCTTCTGATGAGGATTATAGTTATGATTCTGAGGTAGAGGACAGGAAAGAGGCTAAGAAGAGGAGAAAGGAGGAGAAGAAGTTGCGGAAGGAGGATAAGCGTAGAAGACGGGAAGAGAGACGTCGCAGAAGGGAGGAACGGCGTGCAGAGAAGCTGAGGCTGAAGAGTAAAACAGACAATATTTCAGATGATGAGGAAGGTGAACGAGATTATAATCAAAGTGATGGTGAAGAGACTCTATCTGAGCAAAAGAAGCTGGAGATTGAATTACGGAACAAGGCTCTTGAATCCCTCAAAGCAAAGAGGGGCATGAATAATTAAATGCATCACTTCTGAGTTTTTAAGTTGTTTTATGCTTTAAAAACTTGAGAAATATCTTAGATTGTTTAAGAACTTCCCCTTTACAAATGTTATGTTTGTTTATTTTTTGGTAACTGTTTGATGTTATCTATCTTTAATGCTGGCAGCGGAAATGGATAAATGACGCGTACTGAGCAAATCTGTTGAGTACAACTCTATGCAGACATTGCCCTATATTTACTGGTAATATTTGTCTCCCCTTAGTTGGGAATTTCATGTTTTTTGGGTGGTGCATCTTGGTTCTATCTTCTATTGTTTTTTCGTTTGTTCCACGTTTGTTTTCTTTATTTATCCCTATGACTTTGATGTTCTTAGTAATGTTGACTAGTTTCCTATTTAGACCAGATTAATCCTGAAGGTCTTGGTAATATTATTAATGAGGTTTATATACTAAATTAGCTTTCTGGTCAATTGGTAGATGAATTTTATGTCAACTCTAGATGACCTGGTGAGAAGACCATGTGCAGATCTTTATTTTGAACTTCAATTCAGGTGAAGTATTCATTCTTTTAGCCATTTTTCTAGTTCTAGAAGAGCTTCATAGGTAAATCTGTTGTATATAACAGGTGGTTCTTTGCCGCTGTATATTGTCATGATTAACGTTTGCATCTCAGGAGTTGTTCCTGGGATGTGTTTCCCGGAATTCTCCCTTGATGTATTTGTTGGGTCCATTGAGGTTGATGTAGCTGTATGCGTTGTTGTACAAATGTGTGGTCGTTTACCTACTTTGATTGTGCAAGAAGTTGGCGATATCTTTCGAAGTATTCCGGTCTAGTGGGTCTCATGGTTGCTTCGTTTAGGGCAATTTAGCTGCTTTTGATTTCTCTGATTCGTTGCAACGTTAACGCCTTGTTTGTTTTTACGTTATGATACGAGTGCTTGTTTCCAGTTTACCTTGGTTTCAATGCATAACCCTGTATTTTCACCCTTTGCTTGTATGAACTTCCAACGCTCGATGTGTTGCATGAATGCTACGAGCACACGACGAGAATCACGTATGCTAATTTTGAAAAGGTGTTGGCATGTTAATGCAATTTTTGTTTTTTAAAATATTGTAGATTGTTTTTAAAGCATTTTCTGGCCTTGTTTTGGAAGGACCGGATACTTGTGAAATAATGGCTATAGAAGTTTTTTTTAAAAAATGGGAATTTAAAAAGAACCGATTAATGTATTTTTGACTTCATTGTGGATTTATATCAACAGTGGGTCATTTTTGTTAAGTAGCATTTAAATTGTAGCCGATGTTTTGATTAACCGTGGATTGTGATAGAGAAAAATTATTATTGTTCTGAAAAGTGAGGGAGCGCGTAAACAAGTACTGGTTTTGGGTTAACGTTTTAAATGGCATCGTGTGTTTGGAGTTTATATGAATTTACTCGGGCAACGAGTAATTACCGAAGAACTGTAGAAGCATACTGCCGCCATACTCGTATTGAACTATATTCAATATTAAGCTTTTTATTCAAGTGTTAAAATAACATATTTCACCTATGACCAAATCTGGCGAGTCTGCTGACCGTAGCTTAACACGCCCCCTGCAGAGATGCTTTCACTACCTCTATCATACAAATCCAAGAGTTAAGCAAATCAGACAATTAAATGTTGTTTATCGTGGTGTTTAAATACAATTTGTTATGCCGATCACTTCATGCATAAATAACTAGTCCCCTCACCGTCGTTTAGTTATATCCCAAGCGAACGGATATTTCTTTGCACTCACCAATTGTGAAGTTTCGATTCTTTATCAACCATAGTATTGGTACTGATGGTCAAGGGATGGAGTCCTTATACAATATTTTGTTCGAAACTTACTATACATTTATATACGTTTTTTAGTCTTGATCTATATTCATGTGTCTGTAATATGTAAATTTTTCACTCAAAAAAAAGAAACAAATTTCGAAACCATTTATTTTAGTCGATAGTTTGTTGCATATGAAAGCTTTTTCTACCTTATATTGGGTTGGGACACTGTACCCTTATACAAAATTTTCAGTGTAAAGTAATCCGTAACTAGCACCGTGCTGCATTAATGGACGAAAACAGTGCTAGAGGGGATACGATTTTCGATTCAAGTGTTAAAAGGGAACGTCATTTTCTGTGTGCTATTAGAACGCTTGGTGTTGGATATTTCCGCAAAGGATAAAGTATGAGTACGTGGCTGGAGGCAATTGGCTAGACTCCGGTTGCCTCTCCCATTGAGATAATTGTGAGAAGAAGAAAGAAAAGCAATGGTTCAAAGGGTGAGGAGGTAGAGAATCCAAAAGACTTATACTCCCTCCCATTGAAGGCGAGGGTGACCTTGGAAATCCATCCATGGCTCCCACTCTTACGTCCAATTCATCCCTCTTAACCACAACGCCCCATTCAAGGCTAACCCTCCGGAATCCAAGGTTCAGAGTCTTGGCCAAGAAGTCCGGATCATTCCCATCATTTGGGCTAGGCAAACCCAAAGATGATTCTTCTCCTGAAGACAAAGATACCTCTTCCAATTCCAACCCCTTTCGTTTGGACTTTGGAAAGTTACCTGATGTCACTTCCTTGATCCCAGTTCCAACCAACAATTCTTCGTCAGGCTTTTCATTTCCAAATCCAAGGCGCAAGGATCCCTCAACAGTCTTTGTTGCTGGCGCTACAGGCCAGGCTGGTATTCGCATTGCACAAACGCTGCTTAGGGAAGGTTTTAGTGTACGAGCTGGAGTCCCCGAACTCGGCTCTGCACAAGAATTGGCTCGTCTTGCTGCTCAATACAAGGTATCACTCACCCCTTCAAACATTTTGCTTTTTAAACTTTTCAAATTGTCAACGTCTCAACGATCAGTTACCAAGCTTTACAAACTTTCCAAAATTCAACTTTTTTTTCTACTAAATTACATATTTCTTTGTCATACGTAGTTGTACTTTTAAAAGAAGAATATGATCAGCTTCGTTATTATACAAATCACCTTGATAATCGAGATTTGTAACATGTTGACTGTGATGCGGGTTTAATTTACAACAACATCTTAAAATATTGTGATTGCTCCGGTCCCTTTAGTCTTGGAGAGTTTGTTGTCTCTCTTTACTGAGTCAATGTAATTTTGATCTTTGTATCTTCATCACTCAATAATAATAATAATAATAATAATAATAATAATAATAATAATAATAATAATAATAATAATAATAATAATAATGTAACATTCATTTTCAAGTATTTCAACTAGAGTATGACTGTTGACTATTTCTTTAGGAAGATCACGTCACAACACAAAAATTGCTCAGTACCATGTAAAGTTATACTAATAAAAAATGCAATTTGAAAATAGGATATTTAGATTGAAATACACATTTTTAAAAACATTAAGACTACTTAATGAAATGGATCTGATGTGGCAAGACAGCGTACTAATTCTAATTTCATGGTCTAAGTAACCAAAGTTCTAAAACAAGGAGAAATCTCGAGTATTACAGAGCAATCAATGGATGAAAGGAAAAATATCTGTTGACACTAATCTGTGGTTAATAGTTCGGTAGAAAATGGGCGATGATATAATATGATAATAAGATAGAAACAATTTCGTATCATTACTCTGAAATTTCGATTTGGAGTGGATTTTGGAAACTAATGTGTGCATGGTGAATACACAGTTTATATCAAATGAGCAAGCAAAGCGTCTGAACGCTGTGCAATCAAGCTTTGAGGATGCTGGCTCAATAGCCAAAGCCATAGGCAACGCCAGCAAAGTGGTTGTCACCATTGGTTCCGCAGAGAACGGTCCAACAGCAGAGGTGTCCGCATCAGACGCATTGCAAGTGGTTGAGGCAGCACAGTTGGCAGGAGTGGGCCACGTGGCTGTCATCTACGACGAGAACGGCGCCGGCGCCTCAACCTACAATGTTCTGGATGGTCTCTCCTCCTTCTTCAACAATCTCTTCTCCCGGTCTCAACCCTTGACCATACAAGAGTTCCTGCAGAAAGTTATTGAAACTGACGTCAAATACACCTTCATCAAGACAAGTTTGACCGATGATTTCTCACCCGAGAGTTCCTACAATGTGGTCGTCTCGGGCGAAGGAAGCACTAGTGCGAACGACTATAAAGTAATGTAATGTATGCGATGAATGATATTGTTTCCTTTTCTCCCCACCCTTTTTCTCCCCATACCTGAGGGTAATAGATTTCTAGAAAATGATGTAGGTAGCCAAGTCCAAGATTGCATCTTTGGTGGCTGATGTCTTCGCCAATACTGAGGTAGCAGAAAACAAGGTATTCTTTTACGGATTATGCATCTAGTGTTTTTGCTGGAATTTTTTATAAAATCTTTATACTAGTCCTTCTTACATCAAATAAATAAGGCATTGAATGATTTTAATGTTTTCAAGACATTGAATATATTAAACAATTTTTAAAGTGCAATTACGTTGTGATCGTAATTTCATCACAATCTTTGATATTGTGCGAATTATGATTTCGAGAACAAAAACTTGATAATGTGTTAAGTTGTTCTATTTGAAAAGCTACAAAGATTGAAGCTTTCCGTTGACCAATACACCTCTCTCTCAATCTAATAGGTTGTGAAAGTGTACTCGGATCCGAATGCCCCTTTGAAGCGTGTGGATGAACTTTTTAGGTAAAACAGTTTGTGTAGCTAGTGGTGTCTCGTTTTCATCTATAGCGGAACAATGATATTTTAGTTGGTTCCTTCTGAGGAGGATCAGTATGTCTTTCTATCTGATTTATGAGTTCCTTGCAGTCCTATTCCGGAGGATGGAAGAAGGAAAGCCTATTCTGAAATGCAGGAAAAAGCAAAGGCAGAGGAGGAGGCAAGAGTGGCTGTAGAAAAGGCCAGTGAAGCCGCTGAATCAGCAAAGAAGTTGGAACAAGAGGTGAAAAAGCTTTCGCAGCAAGAAGCACGGGCTGCTAGTCTGGCTCAAGAGGCACAAGAGAAGGCAGAGGTAGCTGGAACCTCGGTGGAAAACCTCTTGAACAAGGCAAAAGACTTTGGTGCAGGGTTTTCTTGGGAAAAGTTGAGCTCACAGATTACTACTTCAATCCAAAAGCCTGATGAGGATGAGAACCCAAAGGTTCAGCTAGCCACAGTAAGGGGACAGGCCAAGGCTCGGAACCTCGCGCCAAACAAAGCCGTGGTTAAACAAACTCCTCCGAGAAGAGCTGCTGCTAGTAAACCAAAGGAGGAAAAACCGAAGAAGGCAGAGACAGCAAAGGAGGTGAGAAATGTATTTGGTGGCCTGTTCAAACAAGAGACTATCTATGTTGATGATGACTAGAGGAAGTAAAACATTACCTTGCACGGCATAAAACTGTGTTGTTTGAGTATTTGTTAACGTAGATAATTTGGTTGTTGTATGTGTATTGTTTTGTAAAGTTCTACATTTTGAAGCAGGATATTTATGTAGTTGTACTGGTTCAGAACCCTGTTTTTGGGGAAAACAATAAAAGGGTTTTCCCTTATCTTGTATCTATTCTCTCTTGCTTCATTGACAACTTGTGTGCATGTTTAGATTATACTTATCTCAAATCATAATTCAAAGGAGGCAAAATTGATTTTATCTTCAACTTAACATGTTTGGCCAAATTTTGAGATGTACAACGAGATTTTGGTCTCCGATTATACAGAGGTAAGAAATAGTTGCGTTCATGAACTTTCATGTTAGAATAGAATTATCTCTTCTAGTTTTTTTTTTTTTTTTTTTTTTTTTTTTTCATAATTTATAAATGAAAATTATTTTTTTTATTTTT
>Ga0123340_1005882_pt1 | contig 11690 bp, 8 predicted proteins | sample SirMexnodulemix_FD_89961 | JGI IMG/M metagenome (GOLD analysis project Ga0123340, IMG submission 89961) | Root nodule microbial communities of legume samples collected from Mexico - Siratro Mexico nodule mix | ecosystem: Host-associated > Plants > Roots > Nodule | place: Mexico: Nepantla... | reverse complement strand
TATATATACAGGACTTTTGGATAAGTAGTCTATGCATAATTGTGTTGGGAGAACAGAAATTTCATTAATTCTAAGTCTGTATTTGATAAAGAATGACAGCAAATCGTGAAGTATTTTTCTATTAAATTCAAGAGGAATTGATAATGCTTTGGGGTTGGAAATGAAGAATATGAAGGATTTTTGTAGGTTCATTCATTTACAATATATCTTCAATCACAAGTTATCATGGATGATGAGTTGGTTGATTTTTCCAATAAAAGTCAAAAACTTATACCAAGCATAAAATTTTCATAGTACGTGGAAATTAAAATCTATAGATTGTTTAAAAAGTTGTTATTTTTTTGGGATGGTGGTGATTTTTGAAGGGAAATGAAGCGGACCCGAGAATGAGGGCAGCCTCAAAGAGGCGTGGGATTCAGATAACTTCTATTTCAAGGCCAATCAAGCCCTCTGATTTCGTTGACTTTGACCTCATTCTTGCTATGGACAAGCAGAACAGAGGTAGATTCTGAGATGGAATGTTTGGTTACGTGCTTTGTGATGTTTGCTGATGGACATTTTCTTGTTTCCTTTAGAGGACATATTGGAGGCCTTTAATAGATGGAAAGGAAAACATTCCTTACCGGATGAGGCACATAAAAAGGTTGGTGCAAGGTCTTGCTCTTCTTTTGGGCTTTTGTTTGGTATACTTTTTGGTCTAACCAGGATTGTGATGATGCAGGTTAAGTTGATGTGCTCATATTGTAAGAAGCATGATGAAAGTGAAGTCCCGGATCCCTATTATGGTGGAGCGCAAGGGTTTGAGAAGGTAGTGATATTCATGTTGGTTATGGTAGCACTTGGTTAGACTTGTATGTTGGACTGGAGTGTTAATTCCTGGTGCTACAATAGTTTTGAATGATGATACTACTTTGTTCAATAAACTATTATATGGATATTACTTGGTGGATCTGGTCTCAAATTGTTGATGATGCAAGAAATGCATCTACTTTCAAAGATAACAAACACTATTGAACTAAAGGAGAGCTCTTTGCTTATCATCATTATGTTGTCACTGGCAGGTACTGGATTTGCTAGAAGATGCTTGCGGATCATTACTGGAAACCATTTTGGCAGAAAATAAACATGTACAAGAATCCTAAAACATGTACAGAAGATTCAATCCTGTGGTGACTTCATAGATCCATTGATTATTTGAAAAGCAGATATCATAATATCTTTTTGTTTTCAGTGGTTCACTGTCCTAAACCCAACGTTTTCTATGTATTGTTGGAAACTTCTTGCCATAGATAACAATTTGAGTCGTAAGTTCGATTCTCTCTTTGTTTTTCTTCTGGTAATCACCTTCAATGCTGAATTTCAGCAGATTATAGCATGGATATGCACGATGATATTGGCTATTATGTTGACTTACACGTTTTTTAATTCTTTCGGGTGAGGACTGATTTGGGTCGTGTTTGGTTTTGTGTTTACTGGTGTGCTATGGACATCTTTTCAGAAGCTACATTAAATACGTTTGAGGCAAACTCACGGTTTGTTGTCAAGGCCTTCAAATGATGAATATTATTATTAGTTGTTAGATGCAACCACTAAATCAAACCTAAAATTCAGATTCATTTAACTTGGTAGTTTACTGGCATGTGATGTTTCACATCTTTTCAGGAGGTATTAATCATAACTTGTGCATTGTTCACATAGTGAACGTGATTTGATATGTTTAAGACGTGTGTCCAAACAAGCATTAGTTGTCTAAGCTTTCAAATGAGGCACATTATTTGGTGTTATGTGCTGCAGCATTGAACCCAAAAGATCAGATTCATTTAACTTAGTTTGACAAGGTTTACCTACTACCATTGATTGGGAGTAATGAGAGGTGGTGAATGCATATAAGAAGTTCCATTGTATATCACGCAGTAGTTTCAGTTGTAGAAAATTGAAAAATGCATATTCAGAAAATGTCATGTCTGTCTGCTTCGGAGGAGGGAAGATTTTAATGGAGAGTGATACTGATTAGATATTTTGGTTGGTTAAGAGCAGAAGAGTTTAATAGAAGAGTAAGGAAATACTTTCAATACTTTCTCACTTCTTTATTCATGTTTTTAAGACCATAGGATCTCTTTTATTATTTATTTTTATAGAAATACCTTTAATTGCGGATAACTTTTCTAGGTGTAATATATAGAACACATTAATATTTATGGTTTTTAAAAGTCTATCTTCGTCTTGTGTAAAAAAAGATCTGGAAAACCTTTATATCTCGAGAATGACTCTCGTCCTTTTTGGTTTCTTCCTTCCTCCATAAAATGAATCAAACTATACAACCCCCTTTCTTCCCTTCCGTTTCTTGTAGAACATACGATCAGTTCTGTAATTTGACAACTAGTGCAACTCTAGTTCCAGCATCGTTCTTGACATTTCGTAACACGAAAAAAAAATGCACTTTTAATCAAATATATAAATTTTCGAACTAAAAATTCAATCAAATATATAGGTTTGTTGGACTAGCCCCTCCCAGTTTCTTGATACAACTAGCTGTCCATCTCTAATTTAGATTTTCTTTCTCTTAAAATGGTCACACCAACGACACTGGTTACCGGGCTCAGTTTACTTGGATCGGGATCCCCTGCTGTTAGAGAGAAAGCATTTTGAAAATCAACCCTTAATCTCATTTTATAAATCGAGGAATACACTCTTTACATACTTTTTTTTATCACAATCTCATTGATTAAAATTTATTGAAAATTACAAAATTTGGTAAATCTCATAATGACTATCTTTTCTGATTTTATAATTTTCAATAAATTTTAACCAATACAGCAATAAATTTAACTAAGAGGGATCACGAGGAAAAGTATGTTAAAAAGTGAGATTCTAGCATTCTTTACAAACTTAAAATAAGATACAAAGAAATAGCCATTAGACCATGACTGCACCCCTTGACTCTGAAATGTGACTGCAGTGAATCAAGGTCCAGCTAACTTCATGAAACATCCATTTGATCATTGTCATTGTCAGCTTCATAATATTCATCATCGCGCTGGATGCGCTTGTCTTGAGTGTGCTCTGAAAACAGAATTGTCATATCCATAAACCCAGATTTGGCACCAAGACCAAGAGAGGAAGGAAAATAATACTTTTTTACTTAATCACACTTCTAGGTATATTCAAGTTTAGTTCTTCTAGTTTAATTAATGATATTAGTCCTTATGATTTCTCAATTAACTTATTTCTCCCAAAAGTTTATCTACTGATTAATATAATAAATAATAAGAAAATGGAAATATTAATGTATAATAAAAATGTGATGTGTGCATATACGTGTATATATAATCAAATTACCCCTAGAGTAATTTAAGAGTTACGGTCCATCTTAACCCTCCACTTTAATTTTCTTTCAATCTAACTGATAAAATGAGTTGCTTGCAGAAAATAAAGGATTGAGATGGACAATATCTCTCCTCTGCTACTCTCTGTCTCTCTCTCCCTATATATGTGTGTGTGTACACATACATACACATTCATACTATTTTTATTTAAACATTTTACACATTTTTCTTGGTTAATTTATATAAACCAATTATACGTTTCCTTATTTTATTTATGCTAACTATTGAATGGAAAATTGAGGTTAAAGACTTAGTTTGAACATTTGGAGAAATATGAAGGCTAAATGGGAGCAATCAAAATCCCAAAATCACAGATTAAAATAGATATCAGAAATGCAATTAATAATTTTCTTTTTCCTTACGATCAATGCGCTCATCAGGGTTCTGCTCATCTTCATCGAAATCTGGAATGTAGAAGTCAGGAGGGACCTGTGACCCACAAAACATTAGTCACACCTTAAGGAAAACACTACCAGTTGATGGATTGTTAAAAGAAGTTGGATGATGACATCATCAAAGGGGTTTGAGCTCAAGTCCAAAACAATTCAACAAAGAATGGAGACCGACTAGAAACATCGAAGAATTAATTATTGGTGAGATTCCAATCGTCCAAATGCCCAATTTCAAAGGCCAGTTTAACAATTTTACTGAATCAGTTGTTGATATATAGTTCCTGAAATTCCACCCAACTTTTATCTCTCCCCAATCTACCAACGATTCTCATCTTCATTTATAAACATGTTAAGGAATATTTTTCACTTCAAATGCTTAAAAACATACCTCCCAAAAACTGATTAGTAACCATTGGTAAAAGATTATTAATACAAGAAAGGTGAAGAGCTTGTAACATAACCCATCTCTAAAGTCAAAACAAAACATTCATAGAAACAATTTTATGATCAAATAAATAATTGAGCCTGCCTACTATTTCAAGGATGAACTCACACTCACCTCCTGCATTTGTACACTTGGAGCATGTTGGATGCAACGAAGATTTTCCAAGACTTGCATTTTAATGGTGCTAAGATATGATTTACTATTTAAGTTTTCCTGATCAATTTAAAGGAAAAATTAGTACAAGCAATATTGTAAAGAGTAAGGATACCAAACACTGCAAATTAAACATTCTAACGAGTACTTAATCCAATTCAATGAAATTGGAGATATTAAATGTCAAAAAGAAATTCAAATCACCAATCAAATTAAATTCAATACCACAGAAACCCCAATAAATAAATACATACTATCTGCCCATTCGGAATCTTCAAAGAGAATTCTGGTGCAAAATATTTAATATAATCATTTTCCGGAATCTCTGCAAGACAGAAACAAAGCAAGTAAGAAACATTTCCACTCTGCAAACAATGAGACAGAATTTAAATCTGGAATGCTGGATCGAATATATTGGACAACACAGGCAGGGTATTATTTAGGGGCTTGTAGGCGGATTATATTGTCTATCAGGACATAAACCAAAAGCACAAGCTCATAACAATTTAGAAAGCATTTTGAGGAAATATTATTCTCCGGGCAAATATTGCAAGATAAATATAATGAAACAATAACTACATTAATGTACTGCAACCTCTCCTATGCTCCCGAGTGCTGTGTGCCGCTATAGAAATCCTATGCTAGACCATATAGAAATTATGAGAAAGGAGCAAAACGGGTTTGGGTCTTGACAAGTAACAACCTTGCCTCTGAGGCAAACAAGGTTGAAAGGAAGGGGAAACCATTTGAAACAAAGATAAAAAAAGGGGGGAGGGAAAAGCAGTGGAGAGGAGATTCAGTATTGAGTGAATTTGAGGAGGGACTTCAGGCAGTTAGGTTTACAGAGCCTCAAAGGTATGTAGTGCTCAAATCTCCATCACTTTCACAACTCACATGACATAATAGTGTTTTAGTTTCACTTTAAAGCTTGAACAAAATAAATATTCCATCCCATTAACAAAAGAAAATGAAATCTTGGTATAACATGTCATAATTAAAGACTTGAAAAAAGGCTGACTTATACCATTAGGAAGCTCTGTATCTAGAAGAACTCCTGTTTCAACAGTCCAACATCGAGCAACATTTTCTTTTGTGTATCCCCCACCTCCAGTGACCTGTGATAGAAGTCCATTCGTGTAAAATCATCCAAAGCACAAGTGGAAGACAAACACAAACTGACATAAACTCACCAGCAATGGCACATTGAATCTTTTTACAAAGCTAACACATTCAGAGTGACCTATTAAAGAAACATCAAAATATAAATTTTCTAATCAAGCTAAAGCATCCACTAAGCAATAGAGACCAACATTTGAGAAGAAGACAGACTGAGAACATAAACAAGAACAACCGAACTTTATCCCTAATGTTGAATAGTGATATTTTTATCAGAATAGGAAATTTACTGGGAGATAAGCACCATCAATAGAGAGATTGAAGCAACCCAAGCGATCTCCAGCAAGTGAATCTGCTCCACATTGGAGAACTATTGCACCAGGTTGATATATTTCAACAACTTTGGAAATAATCTATGTCACAAGAATTTAAAAGAGTTCAGACAAATTACCACCAAGCGGAAATAATGCCATGAATATTAAAATGAGAAGATTTAGAATTGAGGTTGAAGTTTGGCAGAAAAAGTAAGGGAAAACAAAAAAAATTTAACATACCGTCTTGAAAAGTCGGGTGAAGCTAAGGTCATCTATTCCATCCTTCAATGGGACATTTATGGCATAAAACTTTCCTTCTCTTTCTCCTATTTCCTTTAATATGGTAAAATCAGTTCAAATCATTCCAATCTATATAGAGTATTTCCAAAACTTTTCAGACAGAATAGAGCATCCCATTTAGCAAATTACAACATGGGGAACAGTGAAATCCAGATCTAGAATATTAATATTACTGTAATAAGGTTGTGATAGAATAGACAGATTGGCACAACTAAAGATACAAACAGAATAAAGAAAATCACCTTAGCATCACCGGTACCCGGGAAGAACTGGTCTCCATACTTGTGAAAACTGACAGTCATCACCCTGTCACAATAAAGTTTACCATTTAACAAGGTAGACAAAAATCACAGTCAGCATGGCCAAATTCCCTATATTATCAATTATTAATAGCTTCACCTCGTAAACCTAACATGATATAAGAAAGTGACTGACCTGTCAGTGAAGTAGAAGGCTTCTTCTACGCCATCACCATGGTGCACGTCTATATCAATATACAAAACACGGGCATGATATTTAAGAAGCTCCAATATTCCTAAAACCAAGTCATTAATGTAACAAAACCCAGATGCCTCGCATTTCTTGGCATGATGAAGTCCACCAGCCCAGTTTATGGCAATATCACAAAGTTGGTTGTTTAATCGACGTGCAGCATCTGCAGGCTCACGAGTCAATCAGCATATATATGACAAACTAGGCATAACAAAAATTCAGAGAAGCACTGTTATGAACCTATTATACCTATAGTTCCACCAGCATAAATCTGACAAAATTCAAATAAGTTGTCAAATACAGGGCAGTCTTCTCCAAGGTTATCTGACACAAACGATTAACAAAATAAGAAACCTGATATAAGCGGGTAGATAGACAATAAGTTAATAATATATAACAAAAAATAATTATATAAGCATTGGGGTTAGAAAACGTTAATTTTAGAAGTCAAATACCCATAATTTATGAAAGGACTACGGAGGTAAGCTCATATTTGATGAAAAGTATCAGGAATTATAGATAAAACATTTACTATATTCTACTTTCCAAAGCCCTCCCTTTGCCCCCAAACTTATCTACCATGAACATTAGTGTTGGATAATGTTAATTCAAAATATCTATGGAACTCTCCTCTCCACCCCCGGTGAATGTTTCTGGACACGAAACACTAATTTAAGGACAGTTACATCTGGGACAAACTACACGTTAAGTATTTGGGTTTCATTGCAACACTTAAATCACATCCGAATGCATTTAAAACCAAATAGCATACATTTTGTCAGTTCATTTAAGAACAAGTGCTGAGTGTCAGGCGTAATCCTGTGCAAAAACTCAACATAATCAGCGGAGTGAAACTGGGCAAGCTCAACAGGATAAGCCTTGTGAGGACGCTGGACCATACATATAACAGAAACCATCAGAACAATATTATGCAATCAACAACATGGCAACAAATAAACAAACAAATAAATAAAATGCAGAACAGCCAATATATGTAACTAACATAAATCTCCATTTTCTTATGAAGGTCATATGAGAGAACAAGATGATGAGTCATGCAAAGCCGGTGCGGCTTCATTGGATGCTTCGCCCCAAAGTAAACACTACCGACGTCACCTGCAATGTGAACGTTGAAATACATGAACAGACAAAAAACATGCAAAGAAACAAAGCCTAGCAGATAACATTAAAAAATATTAATTAACGCCGTTATGGATTAAAAAAATAAACAAACATTAAAAGGAAATTCAAAAGCAAAGCTTTTGTAAGTTCTAAATGCACTAAACATGGCATTTTCGTTAAATAATTTCAATTTTCAATGTATACTTTTTTAACAAATATGGTAAAAGAACTCCTTCACATGAGACAAGGTTTTTGAGGTTGCAGCCACGTGCAATTCTTGATATTGCAAATAAATGTGGCTGGTGTCCCTATGTGGTTGTGAAAACCACAAAAACCTTAATGCTGCAGCCACAATTGCAAATGTGCACCACAATTTAAAGCCTAGAACCCGAAAGCTAACTAGTATTCAAGATTGAACAGCTCCTCACAGAACTCGACAGCTATTATAGATGCTGATTTTCTTACAGAACAGCATGAATACTAACAAAAAACGTAAAACTAAACTCCACAGTGACAGCCAAACAGATTTTTTTTTTTTTTTTTTTTAAGTGCAACTATCCAAAATTCTCCACGTCAAATTTTCCAGAACAAATACTGAGCCAAGCACGGAGCAGAATCAGAAATCTAAAACAGTTCTAAATACAGGTTCATATCCTTACTGTGCAATTTTCTTGCAACCAAACACAACAATCAGCGTAAAAGGCTATAACATAGGTCTAGCTAGGGTTTCGATATTCAAGAACGAACTGAGCTAGGAATTTGAAAATCGCGTGATACGAAGAGCGTTGACGAGCATCACGAGTTCAATTCAACGAAAGAAGAATCGGAGAAAAAGTAAAGAAAGAAACGAAAGAACGCGATTTAAAGAATGTGAAAGTGAAGGGAAAACGAACCGTCATAGAAATAAGCGATTCTATCCTTGGAGCGCATGTTTTGGAGAGAGCGTTGAAGAGTAGTGGCGGGAATTTGCGAGAGAGAATATGGTTAGCATGGCAGTGTCAATCGCGTGAGCTTTCCCTGCTGTGCCATTTCGCCTCTTCCTTTCTCTCTGTCACTGTATTGCCGTGTTTCTCTATTGAAATGTAATTTTTAATATAATATTTTAAAATAAAAACTTCGAGTTTCCAAATTTCTAAATATATAATAAAGGTGTGGGTTTTTTACGGTTTCACTACTCTCAATTGCCAAGGGCAGTTTTGGTACTTTAAAAAAATATGTAGTGCACATTGAAATTTTGTATAGTGCAGGAAGTATCTTTTTACATTAAATAGTTGCAGCCCATATTGAAAGTCCAAAATTATTTCTAGACCCAAGACCCAATGGCCCACATGTTTCTGAATCTCAAGGAAAACCTAGCCACCCTCGTCAAGCTCGGATCAGAGAGAAGCGCGACCAGAGCGCACGGCGACACGGCGGCGCGAAGAGAGACCGGAACAACGAACCCTAATCCCCGAGGTGGAGGAGAAGAGCGAACCTAGTCGTGGTTAGTTTTTTAATTTCCGCACAAGAAACGAAGATCAATGGCATGTTTCTTTGTACGATTGTAACTAAATGTAAACTTCTGGTTAACGTTGAACCTTTATAAATGTCAATTTTTCTTTACATAATTGACAATCAATTTCGTTAAGCTTAAGCAAGTGGAACCTGAATTTGTAGGCATTGCATGTTTGAAATGGCTCTGTCACTGTGGAGAAGTCGCACTGCTTCATCAACACTGAAGTTATTCGCCAATACTCTTCGCGGATTCTCTTCTGGTACATTCATTTCTCCTCTAATTCGCAGCAATAAGAACACTAGTTTCGTAGTATTTTGTAGCAAATGGAGCAAAATGGGGAAAATATTGGAAAAAGTCTCTGTTGCTTTCGGGTTTTTTTGTGACTGCTCTTCAGTTTAGTTACACAGCATTGCATTGCTTTACACCTTAGCCTTATACTGATAAAGCCGTATTCTTTTCAATGCTGTTTATTGGTGGCTTAATTTGTTATCTTATATAAACACTGTCAATTCAAGTAATAGCCTTGTTCATGTTCTACAGCAAAATAATGTGGCTTTAGGAAGCATTGGGTACACTTGTTAGAAGAGGAACCAGAGAAAATTTATATGGGTTGCGTTTTGAAATTAAAGAAAACGAAATATGGGATGAGAAATTTGTACAGTTTATTTTGTCCATGGACTAAATGCTATCTTAGCTAGATCCAAAATGGAAATTATGGCTTCTATGCTGCCCTTGTTACTTCTTTCTCTATAGCTTAGTTAGATGTATTTGTTCTGCCTTTTCACAGAGGTGACAAACACCAGTGCTCCAATAACCCGGGAGAGTATGATGAATCAAATGATGTATTCTGACATAAACTCACGAATTGGGAGTTGCATGCCACTGTCTGCAATGCGAATTGGAACAATCATTCACAACATTGAGATGAAGCCAGGGCAAGGTGGCAAGCTTGTCCGAGCTGCAGGAACTAGTGCAAAGATCTTGAAAGAGCCCACATCAGCATACTGTTTAATCCAGATGCCCTCTGGTGTTAAAAAGTTGATTGATTCTCGGTGTAGGGCCACCGTTGGTGTTGTGTCCAATCCAAGCCATGGGGATCGCAAGCTTAGGAAGGCCGGACATAGCCGGTGGCTTGGTCGGAGACCTGTTGTTCGAGGAGTGGCAATGAATCCCGTAGATCATCCTCACGGTGGAGGAGAGGGTAAAAGCAAGACTAGTGGAAAATGGGGGAAAGGATCACGCACTCCTTGGGGCAAGCCAACTAAGGGTGGCTATAAGACAGGACCCCTGAAGCGCAGAAGGTAGTAGTTATACACCATTCATTACTAAGAGTGGCTATAAGACAGAACCCCTGAAGTGCAGAAGGTAGTAGTAGTTATGCAACATTCACTATAGCTGCTTTTGATGCTTCCTCATGAGATGCTTGTAATAATTGTGGAAACTGTCATTCCTGTTTAGAAAATTGATTAGATTCAGTCATATTGTGAATTCTATGGGTTCAATTTTATTGTTGCTAAAGTAAAATGTTTTTTCTTGCATTTCCTCTGAACTAGTCTTGTGTTCAGCTTATTACACCTCCATTGTTCATACTGAGTTTTGCTTGACAGCCTATTATGCGTTTATGAATTGGTTTGGATTAATTTTTGTTTCTTTTATCCTTCTGTTTGGTATTGATGGGAAAAAATATGTTAATGCTCTTTGATTATGTTCTTGAGATAGGGAAATAATGGTTGTGCATAAAGAGCTACATTCACATTACCAGCATATATTTCAAGGTGGCATTTGTTTACGAGGAAACACACATACATAAATTTTAACATAAAGTGGGAAAGAGGGAGGGAAATGCTTTTTGAGGGTGTTGTTTATTTGTATGAGGCAGAACAAATTTTAGTGTAGGTTCACAATTTTCCTCTTATTTTCTTTTTAATGTGAATGGTAAAAGGGAATTTCTTTTCATTAAAAATATGTGTATTCCTTGTAGTTTCCTTTCCTTATCTTCGTTACTATCAAACAAAGTCTTAAGAGATGCTAAAATCTGACTTATTTTTGTTGTGCAAATACTTCTAGATAACTCATCCTCGGACGTGTAGTAATTTTATAAAAAAAATAATCACTTTGAATAAGAAAATTTATATTTCATGGACTTGTAACATAAAAGCAAGATTTTCTATATGCTTTTTCTTTCAGTGTATTTTTCAATTTTAATTTCCAAAATAGATAAAAAAAATTATCTACTACAATAGGCAAATTCTATCAATTAGATAGGCATAATTTAAAATCATCAAAATAAAAGTGACAATTAATGACATTAATTGTTTCTCTCGCAATCATCTTTTAATTATTTAATATTATGATTGTTAAGTTTAACCATTAATAAAAAAAATAATTATTGTTATATAATAATAATTAACAAATATTTTTTAATTATTTAGTACTATGTTTGTTACTTTAACAATTAACAAAATAATTAATAAT
>Ga0123340_1005880_pt1 | contig 11691 bp, 7 predicted proteins | sample SirMexnodulemix_FD_89961 | JGI IMG/M metagenome (GOLD analysis project Ga0123340, IMG submission 89961) | Root nodule microbial communities of legume samples collected from Mexico - Siratro Mexico nodule mix | ecosystem: Host-associated > Plants > Roots > Nodule | place: Mexico: Nepantla... | reverse complement strand
TCATTATATATAATAATAATAATAATAATAATAATAATAATAATAATAATAATAATAATAATAATAATAATAATAATAATATGAATCTTCTAACGAAAAATCACATATTTTAATCAGTAAGCCGCCTAACTTTTATTTTAACTCTTTTGAAATGTTGTATAAAAAACATGAATACAAACATTCTTTATACAATTTCAGTTTTATTGTAATAATATTAATAATAGAATTAATATTTAAAATATTTATATTGTTTTTTATTAATAAAAATGCTATAATTAATAATATGTACTATTTCTAATAATAATATTAATAATTATAATTCATATTATTATAATAAAATGAAATAGTATTAAAAATATGACTTCAATAATATTATAATTGACTAAGGTCACGTGTTTGTAAAATATTCTACCATTTTAACTTGTACCCTAGATTAATAATAATAAATAAATAAATAAAAATAAAGAATAAAAAGATGAAAATATAAGAGAGAAAAAATTCAACAAAACCACATGTCATGATTTGTACCTCAACATCCAACAAAATGTATTTTTCACAATATATGGAAGTATTTTTCAACATCCAACACAATCTATTTTTTCACAACATTTAGTTGTGGAAAATATGGAAGTATCAACCAAAATTAGAGGTTCATTTCTACCAAATTAATTATACAGACATAAGTTTTACAATATATCATAGGTTCATTTCTACCAAATTTGTATACCAAATTAATTATAGATATTCAATGTAAGTTGTACAATTCCTTATTCAAAGAAGTGGGTAGTAAAAATTAATTAATTATTGTAAACAACTATTTGTTAGGTTTATTACGTAATTAATAAGGTTTGAATTGGTTGTGTTTGTAGTACGCAGTGAAGAACTTGCAATTTGCTATGTCAATTGAGCCAGATAATTTGAGGATACAGCAGAAATTAACATGGGCTAAAATTCAGAACCAAGCTGGCCAACCTACAACTCCCTCCACCATTGAGGAAGAGATAGAAACCAACCCATTTATGAGGGTTGACCTACCTCACATTCAGGTTTGTAAGAGAATACAAATTGGCAGAAGCAAGTAACAAAGAAATAGATGTACTAAACATGACACGTTTTCATTTCTTTGTTCCAAACTATTGACAAAATCTTTGCAGGAGAAGGTAGGGTGCAAGTCTCCAATTGAAGCTTTGAGAGAGTTAAGGAAGCTGAAAGACAAGTGGATGATGGGGTAGTGCTGTTTGTGTCTATATATAGTAATATGTGTTGCTGTTGCTGAAACTGAAAAGAAGATATCAGATAGTTGTCATGTTTGCACGTAGTATCACATGTATGTTACGTTGGTTAGTCTAATACTAAGATGTTCCATTTCATTCATGTTACATATGTGAACTTCAAAAATATTCTTTTCTCCTCTCTCTGACACCATGTAACTTTCAACAGCTAAATCTTCGTGAAAAATAAGCACACAAATAATAGGAAGATTCGTTTCTATCTGTGGCTGTCAGAGAAAATCATGGCCTGCTTTTTACTGATATGTTTTTTGTTGCATGTCAACTTTTTTATTTTCTTTTGGTTTTGCTTCCTGTAATTGCGGGTCTTTCTTTTCTTCCGTTTCGCGTATAGCGCAAACTTGTCGCAACTTCCAGGCGTGTTACTTCGTGTATTAGTCATGCTCTTGAAATTTTACTTAGGTTTATAAGATAATATTAATATTAATCTATGCTGAAAAATGGAAAATGTGATTATAGGAGACGGTTTTTGTTAATGCTTGATAGGGTTTTGTATTTTGTCATCACCTTTTTTTCCCTGAAATAAAAAAAAGTTTGTGAAATGATTAAAGTAGCACTTAAGAATCACATTTAAATTAAGAATTAACAAAAAAAAAAAATATTACCTTGATCGATCATTTGATGAGTGCCTTTGAAACCATGGTTGAAGCTTAGTGTTAGTGTCTTAGATTTGAATTAAAGAGTGGTAGATTGGTTAATTATGTATTTTTCATGTCTAAGGATGGAAATATCGTGGTGCGTGTCTGATTAAAGTTTTCAAATTAAACGGAGGCATTTATTGGAGCTTTTGAAAGCCATTTTAAGACCATACGTTTTAAAATACGAACATGGTTTTCTTTACTTAAAAATGAAGATCTGGAATTAATATTTTTGGCACTTAAATAATAATAATTCAATTTTTTTTCAGTAATGAAAAAGGAGTTCATACGCGTTTTGAAAAGGATAAAACAAGAAAAAATGTAATTGTTTTAACTTAACGGAATGTCTCAAAATTTTGGAAGTAACAAATAAATTCCCAAATTTATACATTTTGTCTAAATCATAACCGTAATAATTTGAAAAATATTAAACACAATTTTTGAATTTCAGATTTATGGTAGAATTAATTAGTATGTTTTGCAATTACAAAAACGCGTTTAAATTTAATTACCAAAACAATCTGACTTGTGACCCAAGTTTAATCTAACGAAGTAATAAGTTAATAACGATAAAGGAGGAAAAAAAAAAGAAAAAGAAAAGAAAAGAAAAGAGGTGACGGGATCCGTTGGAAGGGAAGGTGGAAGGAAAGAAAAGTGTAACAATAATAATATCCAATGAAACGCGTTGGTTCATTTATGATCATTGGTTCATCGATGTCAACCTCTCTCACACGCTCCGACACAGTCACACACAAAAATAATGGAAAGAGAAGGTTTGAGGTTCGTGACCTTGACTTTTCTCCTCTCTCCCTCTTCTGCTTCCGTTATGCATCTCCATCGCATCGCTTCGCATTAAACCCTCTCTTAACGCTCTAACCCTCTCTCACCATGTTCATCTTCACTTTCATCTTCTTCTACGTATCTTTCTTAAACTCCTTCATCGACAATCGTCCCTTCGCTCGCGCTCAATAACCTAATTCAGCACTGTCCGCAAAGGAAAACGAATGCTGTTCTGAATTCTGATTGGAGAATAATTACGTACGGAAAAAGGAATATAAGGTAGGTCAGGTTAGGGTTTCGAGGACATGGAATCGTCGCCGTCGGCTTCGTCGTCGTCTTCCTCCTCGTTGTCGTCGTCTTCTGGAAGCGATGCCAGCGGTGGTGGCGCTGTCACGTGGTTCGGGATGAGTTTCCCGTTCCGTTCTCCGCTCTCTCTTGTGATGGATTACTGCACGCGCGAGGATTCTGCAGAGCCTGTGATTATCATTCCGCGCACGCGCCCGCGGTTTCAGGCGCCGGTTGAATCTGTTGCTTCTGCTTCGGCCTCTGATTCTGGCGATAATGCGTGCGGCGGCGCTGAGGAGGTTGCGATACGCATCATTGGGGCCGGCGAGCAAGAGAGCGGTTCGTCGCCGTCGTCGTCGAGGAGCCGCGGTGGGGAACCGGGCTGTGAGGAGGCGGCGGTGGCTGGGAGGAGCGGGATGCTGTCGTCGGAGACTCGCCGGCGAATGGCTGAGGAGAGGGTGCCGTTGGTGTCGTTGGATGATGGGATTGGTGGCGGTAGGGATTCTTCTTCGTCTTCCTCTACCTACCAGAGGTATGATATTCAGCAGGTTGCAAAGTGGATTGAACAGATTCTTCCGTTCTCCCTCTTGCTGTTGATTGTTTTCATCCGCCAGCACTTGCAAGGTACTGCTTCTTTCTGGTGTTTAGTCTGGTCTCTCAAGTTGGTTTTTTTGTTTAAATGCGAACTGTGTGTTCAAGCCATTGGATTATATTGTTTCTGATTTGTTGTATGTGCTAGTGTTTTAGGATGTGGGTGAAGGAAGTTATCTTGCTAAGATATTAGAGGGATTTTATATGCTTGACATGTTGGCGTGACTATGATGATATGATTTGTTTGGGGTATGCATTTTTGCATTGTGCTCTTGATATTGATAGTTGTGCTTCAATATATATCTTGGGTTTGTCTGCCCCTTGTATTTGAAGGCCTGTCTTGGTTTTCTCGTCTGATGTGCTTGGTGGAATAATGGTTGGCCGGAGAAAGGTTGCTTGATTTTTGAGGGACGGAAGCTGGGAAAATACTATTAACTAATATACGTGCTACGTATTTGGTTTAAAGTAATTTTTGGTACTTATTTCTTGATAAATGTTTACTTTTAGTTCAAACTGGGATAAAGTTTGTGTGAGTTGTCGTGTGGCTTTCAACACACTATGTATTTGCCTAGGAAAGAGTTGGAATGAAAGAAAAGATTACCTGAAACAGTTGCTGAGGATGATGTAGGGTTGTGCTTGTACCTTTCTTTTGTTTACTGTTGTCTTACTCGGAGGTGCCTCTCCTTTGTAAGGAAATTGGGCTTTCCTAATCATTAGAGATGTAAAGATGAATTTGTAAAGTTAATTCGAGATTATGTCGATACTTTTTGTTTCTTTAATGATCCTTAGTTGATTATATCAAATCCGTGACTGATTCTTATCTTCTTTGCAATCTCTTATCTCTTCTAATTAGGGAAAGAAGCAATGTGGTTTGTTTTCTGTTATTTATATTGAGTTGATTGGTTGTACTGTATTGGGTGGTAGTAAACTGCCTCTCACATACAGTCTCAGTTTATTCTGGTTTTCTACTTGGGTTGACTCTTTCGACATAACTATGTTATATTTGTTTATGGGAATATGCAGGTTTCTTTGTCACAATTTGTATATCAGCTGTGATGTTCAAGTCAAATGAAATTGTTAAGAAGCAGACTGCCCTGAAGGTACTATACCCAGTTTTTGTAATTCCTTTTAAATTTCCATTTCCCAAATGAAATAATTACGTGTAAAACCCCATCCTCTTGTAGCAAGAGGAAAATAAAATTAAGAGTCTCAATTCAAGTTCATTTTTGCAGGGAGATCGGAAAGTCTCTGTTCTTCTTGGTATCTCTTGTGCCTTTATGCTGCATGTTATATGCATTTACTGGTGGTATCGAAATGATGATCTTTTATACCCACTGGCCATGCTTCCGCCAAAGACAACTCCACCTTTCTGGCACACAATATTCATCATTTTGGTTAATGGTATGCTTTAGTTCTGTTTATATGCGGTTATTACATGGTTGATATGTTCTATTTACGGTAGACATCTTTATTTGCTCTATTGGACTTTTGATATAGGCTCTCGTGTGATAAGGATTTTATCAGAGAATGTGTTTAATTAAACACTTTACACAAACGTACCTTTAGATGACCTTGTCGAAATAAGTGCTTATATAAAAATGAAACTCATTCTCTCTTATGCAACTTTGAAATAACAGCTTATTCTAAAACTAAAACAAGTTTTATCTTGCATCTAGCTTTTGCTGAGCATGAAAACATGCAGCCCCACCTCCCCCCACCCCTTTCATTTCAATTGATATTGTCACATGAATTGTGGAGACTATCAATTGTGTTGTTACTATCAGGATCGTAGATGGATTGATGCATATCTTTGAATTTTTAAGTTACATATTTTGCTTTATTCTGCCATGCAGCAAACCTTGGTGAAACCTAAATCAGTTACTTACAATATTAAATATGTTCTTTTTTTTTAATCATGAGCTAAGATTCAGGTATTCAAGTATTTCCCAATTTGAAGTATTTGCTATGTCCTATTGTTTTTTTCTCTCTCAGATTTGGCTGTTTGCGTAAGACGTGACTGTTTTCTTTCATTGAAAGTTATTTCAGAGGAAAAAAATGTAGCTGCCAATTTGCATTATGTAATATTTTTCAACACCAATAATGAGTAGTATCTTTGTAAATCTCTTTTGAGTATATAAGTATGAGTTTTTTGGGTGTCCTTGTTGATTGTTTCTTAGTGTCTTGGCTATCCCTTGATCTTGGTCTTTTTCCAGGAATATAATCATTTTTAATTCTTTGTAACACATCTTGTTTCTTGGTTGGTTGGAATTGATGGTAGCAATGTACATTTGACTTTTTAGATACATTGGTGCGGCAAGCAGCAATGGCTTTGAAATGTTTATTGCTGATTTACTACAAAAATGGAAGAGGCCATAACTTTCGTCGGCAGGTTTGAGTAGCTCCTTACTTTTTATCAAGCATTTTTGAAGTACAGTTTCCTCCTGCATTCTTCTGAAAGCATTTCACTTGTTTCTAGGGTCAAATGTTAACTCTGATTGAGTACAGTCTACTGCTGTATCGTGCCTTGTTGCCAACACCAGTTTGGTACCGATTTTTCTTGAACAAGGATTATGGAAGTCTGTTTTCCTCACTCACCACAGGATTGTATCTAACTTTCAAGCTAACATCAGTAGTTGAGAAGGTATGTTTTCATTCTTTAAAATTGGCATTTACTTCATAGTGTTGTATTTAATAATATTTGTGCATGAACCTAATTATTCCATTTTATTCAACCTTCTATGTATTTATTAGGTCCAATGCTTTGTTTCTGCCTTAAAAGCATTATCAAAAAAGGAAGTTCATTATGGGGTTTATGCTACAACGGAACAGGTAAATAATCTTTTAAATGCTCTAATTAACTCGGAATCTGAATACTTGCAATTATTAGTAATGCTTATCACTTCTTTGTTGCAATGTACTTATATTGATTCCATTTTTTGGTTTGGCAATTGTTGCCTTATATTTCTAAATACACAATGTATTTAAAATTGGGTATGTCAGTTTGCATCTCCGGCTTTTAATAGCAGTAAATTTGGTATATTTATTTGTAAAATAAAATAAATGAATTATATAATTCCATGGTGTTCACTATTTGGTGTTCACTATTCTCTCTTTCTCTAATAAATTGCATGAAGGTGAAGATAATGTAATATAAATTAAGGCAACTGTTTTCTATCTTATTACTTAACATATAATTACTATTGCTATGGATTATGCATTTTAGTGAAGTGCACGTGTGTTATGGTAAATTATTGCACATTAATCATTTATCATGGAACCGGTGGCAATACTATATACGAATTTAATGCAAAGGAGTATACAATATTGATTGTGAAATGAATGTGATTGATTAATTTTTTTTCTCAAGGAAATAGCAATGTTATTATGGTGGATGTTGTTTGTAGACTAGCGGAAGAATGTGTGTGTGTATTCATAAAATGAAAACTTAGAATGTATATCAAGAATACTAAATTAGAAGCCTATAAGAAATACAATCCACCAAAAGTGTCGCAATTCATAAAATTAAGGGAACAAAGAAGAAATACATTAATAACAGAACAAAAAAAGAGGCAGAAAACAGAACTTTGTTGTATCATGCTTGGATGCAAAGAACAGAGTACCGACTCCACAAAGAACATAATTTCAGAATTAAGAATGTCAATGTATTTGTTAAACATAATTTATGCAAGGACAATTTATTTGTGAAAACAGAATATGATGTTACAAATAATGAATCTGAATTTCAGATTCATAAAAAACAAGACATTGAGGGAAAGAAAGAACAGAAAAGGGAATAAGAGTGAGAAACTAAAAAATATAGAGGAAAATTGGGGTCTAGAATTCTCTCGAGGAAGAAACAGGCGAAGGCAATCCTATTACATGAGAAATAGGAATTGCCTGAAGAAGGTTGTGAATTGCTAGAAATAACTTCTGGTTGTCATAGGTAGTGTTCTGACAACTGGACATGCATTGAAGATGGTTCAGGTATATATATAGTTTAGGTTTTATGTGGAGTGTCATGTTTTCTTCAAAAATATGAATTATAGTTTCAATGACTGCTTTTAAAAAAAGCAGTCTTAATTAGCTATGACAAACAACAGCACCATGCGATGGTCCTTCATATTACCAGATAGAGAAATTGGCTTAGTAGGCTGCATCCCTCCCATGAACCGAAGGTACTCATTGTACACAGTGGTGCAGACAGCAATCGTGTTGCATGTGTCAGATGAGCCACCTGTGCAATATCCATATTTTAAAACTGTTTTTTGCTCTTGGTTCTGTTCCATTCCTCATGGTGTCCTAACTCCAAACCTCTAGCAAAAAGTGAAAAATGGTGATAATGTTTACAAACTATGTTGTTCTAAAATTTGAGAACATAGCCCAGTGCTGATGTTTAGGGTTTCATGCAGATGCTAACCTTGTCAATCTTTGAAAAATATGAAATGGAAACTTATAAACTAGGTCATCAAGATAGTAAATGGAAGAAACATGTTAGACCTTAATTCTTCATTGTGTCACAGCTGACCAACCTGACCAAAATATTATTCTATATGATCTTTCATCTTTTAATTTAAATAACAAATGTAAAATGATATTGAATATCGTTTTCATTCTTTAACCTTTTCTACTTTTATTTTCTAATACGATTATATGACCACTCTTGAATCCCTTATTAGATAGTAAAAAGATATGGCCTATGGACATGCTTGCATTGTCTCCATTCCAGAATAATATGACCTCATGTCATTCATAAATTTTATTTAGTCGGTTGCTTGCAGTAGTACTTGTATTTTAGAAAATAAAACATTATTTGTTTAGATAATAATGTGGGGAGTGATGTTGAAAATCTATATTATGTTGATACATTGATGTTTACTTCATACTTTTATTCTTTATTATGTTTGTTATTCACCTTGTGTTTTTCCTTTGCATTTTTCATTCATTCCTTTTCAACGAGATATTTTCTGCATTTGAGGAGAAAAACTTTGTACACCAACATTGGGTTTTGTGGAAGAATCTTTTTCTGGCATCCTTTCTAACAGTGATTCTAACTAAATGCAGGTGAGTGCCGCTGGTGACATGTGTGCCATATGCCAAGAGAAGATGCAGGCTCCCATATTGTTGAGCTGTAAACACATGTTCTGTGAGGAGTGTGTATCCGAATGGTCAGTTTTAAATTCATTGTTCGAAAAATTGAAAGCGTACTGCATATTTAAGAAAAATGACTATAGGATTTTAATAATAGATAATTGTTTAGGGTGGACTAGCTATCTGTCGATAGTCCATCCCGTAAGCTGCTTATATTAATTCCCTGTCCAAGTACTTTTATTTAAAATAAGTACGTAGATGTCTTTGACTTCTCAACAAGAGTGATTTAGACTGTATACTGATTTGTTTCATAATCGTTTTCATCAGTTCTCTTTAACCAACGAAGATACATTTGTTTTTCAGGTTTGAGAGAGAACGGACTTGCCCATTATGCAGGGCATTGGTAAAACCAGCTGATCTTCGGACCTTTGGAGATGGATCGACAAGTCTGTTTTTTCAGCTGTTTTAGTTCACTTTGTTTGGCTTGTTGGGTCATATTTTTGAGCCTAAATCTTCCTGGAAAATGTCACCCTCTCTCTGGTTTGGTAAAATTTTCCATTAATGGTTTCTCATGAAATTGAGATTGGAAAAACGAATAAACAGATATTTACATATATGGCTAAAGTATAAGTTCTTTCTAGTGGAACGAGGTCTGATGTACAAGAGGCTATAGACAGCTGGCATATGAAATCCGCGTGGATCTCTTAACCTTATACGCATAACGTCAAACGAGCTGGAACCATTTTGTTTATAATGATACATTTCAAATTAATTCCCATTTCCTTTCATACCATTCTGTTGGGGTTACTTCTAGGGGTATAAGTTAGTAAATTTATAATAGATTAAGTTTTGACAAATCTTCATCGACATTGAATTTTGTCAACATAACCAGTGTGTTGAAAATTATTAATGTATTTATGAAACTTCATGCAAATTAAATTTGTTTTGGCAATTTTAACGTAATATGTTGTTGTAGCATCTAATGTATTTTTGAACGAAGTATTAAATGAATGAAGAATAAGTACATATTGACTATTAGTTTGCAAGATAATAAAATTACGTAATTGATTGCTTATATTTGGAGTCAACCTAAATTTTGAACAGGAACTTTCGACATGACAGGCATCCTTAGTTTTGCATACTATTCATCTCCCTCGTGTAAATTAACTTGCTTTGGAGCTTCTTTTTGTTTACTTCGTTTTTTCTCATTTGAGAAGCATAAAAGTTTTAGTTTTTAAGTAATAAATAAATTACGCGGAAAGGGTCTCGGCAGTTCAAATAAAGCTTCATACCCTATGCAATCCAAATCAAGAATTCATGCCTGAAAGTTTTTTACTTATCTGTAAATTAGCTTAGAGGGTTCTAATCTCAATATTTAGTCAATATCTGTTCCTTGAGACATGTACATCGCAGATACTTGCACATGTAATCTTCTTTTGTTTTTTGGTTTTTTTTTTCTTTAAATCATCCAATTTCTACATCAGGATTTGCTATCTTATTTACATGGGATTAAGGAAAGCGCTTGAGTGAAGCAGGTGGCAACATAAAAGTGAATGTAGGTGGCAACATTAAATTAGTAACTAAATTTGGAAGCAGAAGATGTGGAGGTGGTGAAAGGGAGGATTGTGGAAAAATGGTTAAGGAAAAGTTGAACATTGTATGGGAAATAAATGTGAAGAGAATCTGGGGTGATATAAAGATGGTGAAGGCATATCTTTTGTGGTCCATGGATGGTCTGGCTGCTGCTCCCCACTGTGGTATTGTGGGAGAACACATTATACTGCCTTTCAATTCCCCTACTGCATCACTTCAACTTTTGACCCCCGCCCACCAAAAGTCCCAACCTTCATCGCTTTCCATTATCACTTTCTTCCACCCTTTTGACTCCTAATCTTCATCATCACCTTTCCATCTCTCTTTTTCTTCCTTTTCTCAGTTTAGTTTGTTATATTCTACTCCATCACTCCCTGCTTCGCTGTTACTAGGTTTGCTTTTCCCTTATTTTAGCCAACTTAATTGCCACATATAAATCTACCACACACCCAATTATAAGCAGCTACATTTTAAATAGTCTAGTCTCAATCAACCCTTCATTTCCTAATTAATATTTCTGATTGTAGTTCACTTTCCCTAACTTCCATTGTTTAGTTTTTTCTGTCATTTAAGAGTATACAAATTTATGCTAAAATATATCATGCAACATTTCTTTATTTGTTTGTTCAAGTTTTAGGAGGAGAAAGACAACACTCAATTTGATCCTACCTAGTGATTTCTTTGTTAAAATTTATCATCCTCCACAGACAAGAAAATCTACATTCATAACTGTTTAATTAGAAAAACACTCAAGCAAGTTATGTGTACTCAATTATCAAAACTCAGCATGCTGATACACTTAAGATTAGATTAGTATAACTAGTGAGCGTTAAGTTTACGAGTTGCATGACAATATATGCACTTTGTTACTCTATTTGCCTCGTTCTTTGGTCTTTATCTTTTACTTCTTGAAAGAAAGTAACTCTTAACTTTCTTTGGCTCCTTTTGAGCCAAACCCTATGGTTAGAGTGCAGTGAGGTGGAATGGTGAATGCAGAAATATATAGTTGAAGTCTGCAACGAGTTATGTGCGTAAACATTAGATTGGAATGGAAAATAAAGTAAGAGTTTGGTTAGAGAATGGGGTGCAAGCATGTCGTGGAGCACATTGCACGTGGTGATAGGGCACCCTGACTGTTTATGAAGTTTTGATGATGAGGAATAAGACTAACAAAAGCACAGCTGAATGATTATGCAAGGAAGAATATCGTGACCAGCTAAGGAAGCACACACACCTCTTGAATCATTCTAAAATGGAAGACAACTTTTGCAAGCCATGTATGGAACTAGGTTAGGTATAAAAGTATATGATGAACAGTGTCTTTTCAAAATATAGTTTTTTTTTTTTTTTTTTTTTTTTTTTTTTTTTATTTTTAATTGTTTTTTTTTTTTTTTTAAATATATTTTTTTTTTTTTTTTTTTTTTTTT
>Ga0123340_1005877_pt1 | contig 11693 bp, 5 predicted proteins | sample SirMexnodulemix_FD_89961 | JGI IMG/M metagenome (GOLD analysis project Ga0123340, IMG submission 89961) | Root nodule microbial communities of legume samples collected from Mexico - Siratro Mexico nodule mix | ecosystem: Host-associated > Plants > Roots > Nodule | place: Mexico: Nepantla... | reverse complement strand
CTGTCGTTGTTTTGTCTATTGCACCTCTTAAGTCCTTATTTTTCATTCCTAAAAGCTCCTTCTACGCACCTATCTTCCAATACTGTTTTATCTTGTACTCTAATTTGCAAGCATTCACTAAAAAGGTTATATCGAATACTTATAAAAAAACATGTTTCTCAATGGATTAATAGAGAAGTATAACATTTTGCATAACGTAAAAGAATCAAATTCGTGCACCATTTTCATCAATCATCATCTAGTGATAAGTATAACAGTGTCCATCCCAACTCCAGTTGGTGATCATGATATTTTGCTCGAAGAACTTATTTCAGTGTCTGAGGATCATTATATTTCTATTTTACGACAGTATGGAGGGGCGAGTATAAAAACTGTGTTGTCTGCTTGCGAGACTTATTAATTTTAATAATGTTGACATTTGAACTAAAACATATCCTCATAAAAATAGGAAAAAGTTTCTAGTCTATTCTTTATGACTTTATCACTATCCATGTATTTTTCCTTAAAACTGATGAATTAATTGTGATATAGCATTAGTTCTTTATGATTGTTTTAAAGCCTTTTATAAGAAGCTTGACAAGATGACGACACATATATTTCACATTTAGAGTTTTGCTAGAATGAACCTATCGTTTCAATAATTTATTTCCTTTGGGAAATTGTTTTTCACACAAATTTTGATACACTTTGACTCAATTGTAGGAACTGGAATATATTTCTCCTATTTTTTTCAATTTTAGTTATCATCTTTTTTTATAAAGATAAAATAAATGTAATCAAATTAATCATGACATATTACATATATTATGTATGCTAGAAACTAATTAGAGAGAAATTTGGTTATAATCATTTAAAAACCAATGAAGTAATAAGATTTTCAATGAGAAAGTTGGTCCAGTATTTTCACCCTCCTCTAGAAGATTTTTCTTCTTGTCTAGTCTCTGCAAACGCTGACTACAAATGAAATACAAAATATATTGCTTGTTACCAATTAGCTTACCAAGTGTAAAACATAAGATGAATTATATAGGCTCCAAAATATAAGATGAATTATATAGGCTCCAAAATATAGGATGAGTTATAGGCTCTAAAATATAGGATTAATTATATTTAGTTGTGTAGGATCATTTGTCTCTTCCAACCTGGATATGATAAATGTTTTAGAATCAAAGAAGTTTTCATTATTAACTCTGTAACATGAAAGAATATTATAATTATGTGATAAAAAATGTTCCATAGACTTCGGTATTGACAATCTTAATCTTAATATTTGTGAAATGAAAATTTTATTTCTTCTCTTGTTTGTCAGAGATTTTTTTGACTTTAATATTTGTGACGTGGTGAATCAAGATGTTCTTGATTGTTATGTTCATTCCACTTATATAAAATCAATTATGTAATACATGTAAGGAAACTTTTGGGAAGTGACGCATAAATTCCACTTTATCCACATCACATAATACATTTCAAAGTCTTTCTCAACTATTAACTAAGTGTTTTTAAAAACTTGATTAATTTATTTCTTTACTTGTAAAATTTATTGATATAATAAATAAAATAGTCTTGGTTACCAATAATTCATTATGTGGCAACATATGATTAAGTTTTGGTAACGGACATATGTATCCCCACTTTACCCATATCATGGAGTAATTTTTATTTGTGGTTACGCATGATCAGTTATGTGACAACATGTCAGCGCGTTTTGGTAATTGACACTTGAATACCCACTTTACACACCTCACGTTATACATTTGTAAAAATGTTTATTCCTACTAATTTTGTTGGTTCTTCTATCTTTTGTCTCAGTTCTAGTCATCGGTCTTTAGTCTTCGATCTTCTTTTCAATGGAGAGAGGAAATTACCTGCAAAAGATACTCTAATGCCAATTAGTACTCAGATATCATAGTTTTTTAAAAAACGGGTAAAAAACGTACCTTTCTTTCTGGTCTTCCCCTGTTATCTATAGTAGTTAAAAAGTGATTTTGACTTAATTGATTTGACACTAGATTATTTTCCATATTTTTGTTGTCAAAGGTATAATGTGATTGTGTTCAGAGAGCAAATAATAATGACAAAGTGTTTAAAAGGTTTGAGTATTGTTTAGCTCATACTTAGTTGGGGACATCTCAATTTGTGCCTAAGTTATGACTGAGACCTTGTCAGCCTGTAGTGAATTACAAAGTTATAGTTGTGAATATTTTGGCCATGTAGTACATTTTAAAAAGGTTGTATTTGGTTTGAATAATTTATTTCATTTGGCGAATTGTTTTTCACGTAAATTTTAACCTTGTCACTTTGACTCAATTATAAGAACTGAAACATATTTGTCCTATTTATTTAAATGTTAATAATTACATATTACATATATTATGTATGTTAGAAACTTGTCGTGACCTGGATCACGACGGCGAATAACGATTTGAAATGTGAAATACGAAGGTCAATGAAAGCGATGAAGTCGCCACCATAGTTTGTTATAAAAAACCAAAAAAAGGAAAGGATGATCTGTGAAATATAGATAGACTCGGGAGTCGATTACGTGTGGGAAATATATTAACACCCAATAATGTCCGTCTTAAGATAATACCTTTAATCAAATAAGTAAAACTAAATGTGATTTATTAAATATTTATTTTTCCCAAAATAAAAATAAAAAATACAAATAAGAACAAAAATAATTTTAAATTAGAGGGACCCGATTTAACGTACTTCTAAAAGAAAGTTTGGTTATTGGGAATTTGATATTTTTTTAAATTTTTGAAAATTTTATATTTTAAAAATTTTGATATTTTTTATTTTTTTAATAAAATTTCATGTTAGATATCACTTGACGTGTGTGGTCATTTGAATATCTAAATGAAATATTAAATTTCGTCTCATGCCTATGGTCATTTAGATATTTAATCAAAATTTATTATTTATTACAAACGGCAGAAAGTAAAAATAGATAAAAAAATAGACGTAAAAAGCAAAAGAAATAGCAACGAGCAACTATTAATTCGGTTTGGCCTAAAACGAGCATCAACCCAACTCTTCCCATTTTCTTCGATCCAGACTTTTTTTCTTCATTCAATGCCAAAAACATTCGGGTTAAGCCCAAAAAACTACGACTCCTCACTGCTTTGCGCCGCTTCATTGCATTTTGCTCACGAGCCCATTTATCCTAAATTGAATTAGGACAGGATGAAGAAGCATAGGAGACACCGACGTGATTGAACAAAAGTGAGGCACCAACAAGAATGATTTGAATAACGCGTCAGCGACAATTACCATTTCAAAACCTTAGCAACAAAGAATGTGTTGTTCATGGCGTAGCGAAAGAAAACAATGACCGCCATGGTTACTGAGTTTTTTGTTTTTTACGGAGAAGTTTTAGGTGGCGACTCGTGGTGAGTCAAACGTGGCAAGGATGACTCCTCGAATATTGTACATGGCTGTGACAGGGAGGGAATGGTTGCAATCTATGATGCAAAACGTGGTGAGTCAATGGCCCAAGATGGCAACACACAACTTGGTTTTGTCACTGGAAAGAATGGTTACGAGGACGCATCATGGCTCTCCTCTGGCAGCACCTACTTGGCAAGGATGGTGTGACGTTGGTGATGAGCTAAACGGGAATGGTGAAACTCGGAAAAGCTTTGTGAAGCTGGGGCAAAGCTCGGCGATACTCGGCAAGACTCGACAAAGCTTGGAGCCATGCTCGGCAATACTCAACAAGCAATGAGGACGTGCTCGGGATGGTGAAAAGCGATGGGGAGGATAACAATGTGATTTGATAACTCAATACTCGGGATAACTTGTGGTGCTCGTCAATTCTCTGCAAGCGATGAGGATGTGCTCCGCAAGACTCAACGATGCTCAGCAAGACTCAACGATGCTAGGTGATGCTCAGCAAAGCTCATATTGGGTTAGATTGGTTTCTTAAATAGGTTTCTTGATTGGTTTCTGAATGGTTTCTTACAGTGACTAGACATAAATATGAAAACTATAAACAATTACATGAGAATTCAAACGGATACATCTAATTTCAAAAGATGAAAAAAATGAACATTGGATGAGGATTGATATACAAATAGGTAAGGAACCCTCTAAATCCTAGTTGTCATCTCAAAGTTACATTTTTTTGACTCCTAGCTCGAATAGAGAGTACTAAAAGTGTCTAACCCTAATATAGAGAATCTTTTAAATAAATTTTGATTTATAACAGCTTGGCCAAGCTTCAGTGATATAAGGCATAACTAGATTCTGTTACAATTCTTGACCCAACTAGTGTTGGGCAGAACATTTTGCTCTCAGGTTTGATTGGCATTCAGACCAACTCTAGGGGCATCGAGCGTAGTTGGTCTGCATTAATTTTTATCTTTTATCTCCTTCTTTATAGGCTCCAGTTCTACTCTTCTTGACCCAAATGCCTTTTGTTTAATTATTTGGCAAGATTAATGAGATTTATAGTAAAATTTGATTAAAATATCAAGTAACCAATTATTTATAACAAGAAATAAATTATTTATAAAAAGAATAAAAACAAAGGATTTATCAAGTTCCAAACCTAGAAAGAATTTAGTCCATTATGAAAATAAGTCCAAAAATACCATTAAAATAAATGTTATCAGTATGAAAAACAAAAGAAGAAAACTAAGGGAAACCCACAAAAGAATTCGAAGAGGTATATCTTTTGTGTTAAAAGACAAAACAACAAAAGAAAGAAAACCACAACTGAGGTGAACAAACCCCTCCATCAATTCTTCTTTGTAGTACCAACTCTAATAGCTTTTTTAGCAGTTTTCGAAGCACCCTTCCTCGATCTCCCAAGTTTTCTAAAAATTTGAACACACCCTTCCAACTCATTTGAATCACTAGGGAACCATGCTTTACAAGATATATCTAGTACTTAGAAATAAATTTACACTCCTCCTCAAAAACAAATTTACACTCCTCCTTAAAGCTAAAAAGAGCCTAGAAAGCCTGCACCCCTCTAGTATCTGATTGCAGCCTCACAGGGCATGAACCTGTAGCAATTGAGTGCAAACCAAAAATAGCTAAAAGGATATGAATCAATAAATGAGAAACTTCCAAACTAGTAGCCACCATGGAATCAAGCTTAATCCCAACATAACCATGAAAAGCTATTTCATTGGCTTTTCCAACAACTATAAAAGCGTATTTCGGTGACCGACCAGGTCTGCATGGTGATTAGACTAGATCATCATGTCCATCAAAATTTGAGTTGAAGGTTTTCTCCTCCAACGTATCTGCCCACCTCTTAGAACCGAACTCTGCTCCTTATGATTAATTATAGGGGAATAGTTTTTTTTTGCTTTAAATAAATTATACATGTATTATATGTGACTGTTCTAAAGCATTATGTATAACGAAAAAAATTTCCTAAAGAATATCATCATCTACTATAGGTAAAGAGGAAAAAAAATTGGAAAGAGTCAAACCCGTAGGAGAAACAAGATCGTTGTTAGGAGAAGTTTACCTATTCTATTCAGAAATTGAAGAAGCATCAACAAGACTTGACATGCCCTCAAGGCTATAATCAAGATGAGAAATTGAAGTATGATGCATATCTACAGCTACAACAGTAACATCAACATCTCTCTTAGAAAGAGACTTAGAAATATCTTCATATTGTGAAGACACAACATCCTCACAATTATTCACTAAGACTTTTGGCACAAATCGCTGTTTAGTTTTTAATTTTTTTATTATGTCCTCCAGCTTACTCCTACAAGAAGAAAGCTCATGACCGTTTGGTAAAAAGAACAGAAAGGAGAAAGTCGTTCATATTCAACATCTGCTATAAAAGCACAACCAGGACACTCCACCAAAAGTTATTGAGGCAAGGTAAAGAGAAGATCGACATCCACAAAAGCCAGAGCAAAGAAGGCCTCTGATAAAGTTGATTTATATGATATTTTTGGGCTATTTTTGAAGACAAAATCAACTCTCTCTACGCTTAATCTATTTAATTCTCAATTCTAGGTTATTTTGTTAATAAATTATTATACGAGTTTTGATTACTAATTCTTATTATGTTGCTTATAAATGAACATGAAAGCATTGGATTAAGAGAAGAAGGATTAAAACCCCAAAGATGAGTGATTAAAGAGCAATTAGACAAAAAAAAAAAAACTCAGGCCTAGTGCACAAAACCTAAGCCTGACCTGAGCAAACCTAAGAGCAAATCAGCGAAAATGCGCCGACGCAGGAAACTTGAGTCTAGTGCCAGTTTGGCCCGGAAGTGCGGAACAACAACATAATCTAGTTGCACCAGCACCATTGAGGCTAAGTTGGGCGTGAACGTCAAATTTTGTATTCTCTTTAATATTTGTTATGCATTAGGGTTAGATATAGAGGCAAATTAGGGTTTTCTATAATCTTCCATTGCTAATTTGTTATGTTTAGTATTCTCATGGCTATGAGAATCTAAATCCATTGTTTTTGGGGTTAGATTTTATCTTTCAAAACTCTCTTGTAATCAATATTGGTCTTAATAAATATGTCTTTACATACATATTTTTCTTTCATTATATCAGTATTTTAAATTTGCACTTATTGTCTGTAGTGTTGATTCATAGCTTGATCTTTGATTATTTAGGTATTGGGAAATATCTGTCTCTAGGAATATAACATAACTATTTTGTTGTCTTAAGACCCTTACTGTGATTGCAAGTTTTATTTATATAATTGATCAAGAAATTGACAATCAATAGATAAGTTTAGGCTCATTGACCTAAGAAATTAAGGTTTACGTACTTTTGTGGGTTGACATTAATATAAAGTAGATTTTGTACTCATTTGTAACCATTTAATTAATTATTGAAACCTCTAAACAAGTTATTTCAAGATAAAACAACATTTAATTAATTTGATAAACCTCTAAAGTTATTTCAAGATAAAACAAGACGTGACCTGTGAGTTTTTGTGAACTTATACAAATCTTCTATGTTATTAGTTTTGTTTGGCCACTAATAGGTCTAATCTAGTTAAAAAATTCTAAAATAAGTTTTTTAAAAATACCTTTTATGTGGTGGAAAGTTTAGATGATAGTTATTTCAAGTTGGTCTTGTATTTTCACCCTCCTCGTCAAAGGGGCTAACGCTTATTCCTACTGACTTTGTTGGTTCTTCGATCTTTTGTCTCGATTTCAGTCATCGATCATCGGTCTTCAGTCTTCGATCTTCTTTTCAATGGAAAGGGAGGATTACATGTAAAAGATATTCTGATGGCAAAGTTAGTACTTAGATATCAGAACTTTCTTTAAGTGGGGTATAAAGTGTACCTTTCTTTCTGATGTTCCCCTATTATCTATAATAGTTAAAAAGTTATTTTGACTTAATTGGTTCGACGGTTGTTGATTTTCCATATTTCTGTTATCAGAGATATATTATGATTGCGTTCAGAGGGAAAATAATAATAAAAAAGTATTTATAAAGTTTGAGTAGTGTTCAACCGATACTTAGTTAGGGACATCTCAGTCTATGCCTAAGTTATGGCTGAGAACGTATCGTCCTGTAGCGAATCATAAAGTTATGATTGTGAATGTCTCGACCATATAGTACATTTTAAACCGATTGCATTTGGTTTGAATAATTTATTTCATTTGGCGAATCGTTTTTCACATAAATTTTGACCTTGTCACTTTGACTCGATTGTAGGAACTAAAACATATTTCTCTATTTATTCAAATGTCAATCATTATATATTGCATATATTATGCATGCTTGAAACTAATTAGAGAGAATCTTGTTTATCATCATTTAGAAACCAATGGAGTATTTATTTATGTTTGTTTCCATAATTGGATTGTTGCCATAGTTTTCAATGAGAAAGTTGGTCCTGTATTTTCACCCTCCTCGAGAAGATTTTTCTTATTGTTTATTGTCTGCAAATGCTGACTATAAATAAAATGCAAAATCTTTCTTTTAATGATTGTTTGTTACTAATTAGCTTACCAAGTCTTAAGTATAAGATGAATTATACAGGTTCTAAAATATAGGATAAGTTAGAGCCTCTAAAATATAGGATTAATTATGTCTAGTTTTGTATAGGATCATTTGTCTCTTGGATATGATAAATTTTTTTAGCCTTAAAGAAGTTTTCATTATTGACTATGTGACACGAAGGAAGATTATAATTATGTGACCAAAAGAGTCTCAGACTCGATAGACTTCGATCTTCACATTCTTAGTGTTGTGAAATGAAAATTTTATTTCTTGTCTTTTCAATTTGAGATTTGTTTGACTTTTATTTGTGATGTAGTGAATTGAGATGTTCTTAACTGTTATGTTCACTTGACTTTTGAGTTCGAGATTATTCACCAAAGAGATCTTAATGGAGTGATGGATTTTGAAAATGTAGTCTTCATACGAGACCTGAGTTAACATTTTAGGAGATGAAACAACTCGTCCTTTGTGTGGTATAATTGGTCATCTTGTGAGCAAATCCCTTGGGGGTGTTAGGGACTTGATTGGAGATGACTAAGAAGGTTCATTTTATGAATTCCATTTTTAATGAGGTCGACTTTTGGCCAAGATTGTTACAAGAGATAATTTTTGGAAAACCTTTTAAGTGCAACTCTTGTGAGCTAAAATGATGTTGATATTGGTTGAAAACATGTGGCTGAAAATATCCATGCACCATTTTGAATCATCATCTAGTGATAAGTATAATAGTGTCCACCCCAACTCCAATTAGTGATTATGATATTTGGCTTAATTCTTATTAATTTTAATAAGATATAATCTCAGTAAAGGTATTAGTGGAAATCATGTTGATATTTGAACTAAAACATATCCTTATAAAAATGGAAGAAATTTCTAGTCTATTCTTAACGACTTTATCAATGTACATGTATTTTTCTAAAGTAAAACTGATGAATTAATTAGCATTAGTTTTTTGTGATTGTTTTAAAGCCTTTTATAAGAAGCTTGGCAAGATCTGGGCACATATATATCATAGTTGCTAATACTAAAAGTAGGTTATGGCCACATATATTTCATACTTAGACTTTGCCAAAATGTTGAGTTCTTAGAATATTTTAAGTCGAGCATATCAGATTCTATTTGGTTTGAAAAATTTATTTCATTTGGGGAATCGTTTTTCTCACAAATTTTGAGCTTGTCTCTTTGACTCATTGGTAGGAACTGGCACATATATTTCCTATTTATTCAATTTTAATTATCACTTTTTTATAAAGATAAAATAAATGTTAATTAAATTAATCATGACATATTACATATATATATTATATATGAGAGAAACTAATTAGAGAGAAGCTTGTTTATCATCATTTAAAAATCAATGGAGTATTTACTATTGATTTGTGAACGGGAGAAAGGAGAAGAGGAGGAAAGCGCATCCTCGCTTGTGAGAAGAGATTCTCAAGGAAAGACATACTGACACGAAAATAGTGACCATTTTAACCTCATTGGGCATGAACATGAGTAGTGTAAAGTAGTGAGACGTAGTCGTGCCTGAATGCATGCGAATGAAAATGGCAGGGATTCCTTTTGTGGTAGCTAGAGATTCCTTGCAACCTTTCAGATGAATTTTGAATATAGCGGGTGTAGTTGTTGACAAATTAAAATTTGCCATTATAAGGAACATTGGTGCGGAGTTGTTCTTGCGAGTTTGAGTTCATTTGGCAGACGACTTCAGTTGGAGCTTCGTTTGCAAGACATTCGTGGTGGCTATAAGTGATGGTGGAGGAGATTCAGTGTTTGATGTTCGTCGTTAGGTGAGTTACGGTGTTAGTTGTTGGTGGTGACTTTGGTTGTTGGTTGCAGAGGTTGGTCATGGCTGAGGGTGGTGGCACTACTTCATGGTGGCTAAGGTTGTCGAAAAGGATTACGAAAATGATTTCCAAATATGAGAAATGAGGATATTGGAGACCCTTTGCAGGTTTATGGTGGGTAAGTTGTGGTGGTTGAAGTTTGTCGTTGGTTTGGTTCTTGGTCGGTAACTTGGTGGTGGCTGATGTTGTTAGTGACGCTAATTCGTGGTGGTTGAAGGATGGTGGTGGGTGAGATCCATCATGGGTGGTGAGCTTCTTTTTAATCAATTATCTACCTTGAGTAATCAATTATGTGGTGTAATTTGAGGTTTTCTACATGTTTAAATGTCTAGGTGTATGGTTTGATTATATTGGTTAACTTTTTTGGTTCGCTTGAAATTACTGGTCATTGTGGTATTGATGTTTTCGTGTGATCATTTTCACTCTGTTTGGCTACACCTTAGACAAGTAAGTGTGAAGATAGTGTTATTTAAAATTGTAATTTGTTGTGTTTGAATAAAAAAATTATTCAAGAATATCATGTTTGACTTTATATTTTGGAGTGAACATGTTATATTATTTACAATTTTTATTTAGTGTGGCTTTTTGTATTTATAATTTTATTTGATGTATTACATGAAAGTAGTCACTAATACTAAAAGTAGGTTATAAATACATATATTTCATACTTAGACTTTGTTAGAATGTTAAGCTTTTGTCTTTATTGATGAATGATAGATTTCAAAGAATATTTTAAAATGAACTTATCAAATTGTATTTGGTTTTGAATAATTTATTCTTTACAAAAATTTTAAACTTTTTACTTTGACTCGTACAAAGACATATTTTTTCCTATTTATTGAATTTTAATAATCATTTTTTTCTTATAAAAATAGAAATAAATTTTAATCATGAGATATTGTATCTATTATGTATGCTGAAAACTAATTGGAGACAACCCTGTTCATCATTAATGTTTATCATTAATTAGAGACAACCTTGTTTAATTAAAAAACAATAAGATCCAACCCCTTCTGATTTCTTTTTTTTTTTTTTTTGATAAAACTAAATAATGCAAATGGAAAATAATAGAAAAACAGGTGGCTCGATTAAAATTGTAATAAGGGGATGTAGCTCAAATGGTAGAGCGCGCGCTTTGCATGCGAGAGGTACAGGGTTTGACCCTGACATGGTGTTTAAAGATGGAATTTCGGATAAAACATGGTTAACAAATTTTACATAAACTAGTAGTGGGTATAAGAATCCAATAAAAAAATTTATTTTCTAAAAGAATAGTTTAAAATTTTATAAATTCAAATATAAATAATTATATTATATTTTAAATCAAATCTATATTTTATGCTCATTGCTTCTATACTAATAATAATAAAAATGATCGACTAAATTTTATCCTAGTCGAAAAAGTAATATTAAATCTGACAGGAAACTAATACAATAGCCATAAATATATAAAATGCAACTAAAACTAAAAAGAAAAATTTGAATCATCATTAAAAAAGGTAAAATACTATTACTTTACATGTCACACTACTTTTAATTGAAATAAGAGAAATAGGATTTATCAATCTTCTTAATCATGTAAAAAAACACTTCTCATTACTCAAATATTATGACATACTTAAAACATCAATATATATTTGTCAGTACATTGAAACTCTTTAAAGTTATAATGTAACCATGAAAAAAAAAATTAATATAAATAAATGCCTTTATCTTTAAACCAATCCTATCAATAAGTAACATTGTAGGCTTCCTAGTCATATTCGTATATCTATCATATATTATATCACATTACACAAAATTAATATACCTAATAATTTTCTGGTAATAGACTCTAAAATTAACTAACCTTTTTTATTATTAATTAAGTAAACTATTGATATATATG
>Ga0123340_1005876_pt1 | contig 11693 bp, 5 predicted proteins | sample SirMexnodulemix_FD_89961 | JGI IMG/M metagenome (GOLD analysis project Ga0123340, IMG submission 89961) | Root nodule microbial communities of legume samples collected from Mexico - Siratro Mexico nodule mix | ecosystem: Host-associated > Plants > Roots > Nodule | place: Mexico: Nepantla... | reverse complement strand
CTTATGTTGGGCGGAGTGCCTCCAATCTCACTTCCCGTGGGTCTCTTGCATCCCTGCGTCAACACAAATGGAAATAATTAATTTTCCATTATCATGGAGAAAGAGTGAGCGCAGATCTGAGCCCGTGACCTGATGAGACCAGAGAGTATTGAGTTGTTTTACCTTTCTATAGGTAGTGCCATCTTCTTCCACGATCCAACCAGCCTCTGCGCACAGAGCCTTCAGCACCTCGTTGTTGTCGCAGTGTTTGGGAAGCTTGTAGTTCCCCTGAGCTCGAAGGCCGGCGTAGATCTTAGCAGCAATCGCTCTCCGTCTTCTCTCTCTCCTCTTGTTGTTTTCCCTCTCCTTCCACGTCGGCATCCTTCCCGTCGATCCGCCTCCGGTCATCGTTCCGGCCAGCACAAGCTCCTTCCGCTTCCTTCTGCTCGTCAGAACAAGTCCAGAATTTGTATGTCTGTGGTTATGTGACCGGAAGAAAACCTAAGCTAGGGTCATTCAAGTTTCTTGTTGCTACTGCAGACGAAGAAGGAGAAATGGAAAGGTTGCTTACCTTTTAGATTCTTCTCTTCCCCTCTTCTCTTCTCTCTCCCACCCTTTTCACACTGCCTTAGTTTTCACTTCACTAATTCTTTATTTTCTTCTTCCTTTTCCTTTTCATTACCACATATATATTATTCTAATTAGAATGCAGGAGAACAGAGGAGACACGGACCCCATCCAAGTGGATCAATATTGCCATACTGGTAGTGATAAAATAGTGTGAGAATATATTTACAAAAAACCCAAACTCTGCATTTTTATTTGATCTAACTACATATTATATAGTTAATTATAGTCATGTATAAGCTGTTGAGTTCCTCTAGGTAATACTTTAGGAAGTAACCATACATTTTTTATATAGTTTAGTGTACTAATTAATTGTAAAAAAAAATCATGATTTTAGTATTTAATTAAAAGAAACTGTAGACAAATAAACACATTAAATTTATTCAAATTTTTAATGATTAAGAAAATTTTAAAAAAAGTTTATTGGTATAATATCGAATTGTCTTGCGCATACTATCTAAAGAAGAAGTATAATTTTATTTATCTTTTCTATTTAATTGAAAATTTGGATTAGTTGTTGTTTTTTTTATGTTTCAAAAGAATCACAGGCAATTGATGCCAAACATAAAAATCATCGTTGATATCCGAAAAACTAAATTTTTTAGGTATATAAATTTCACTTAAATGAGTTTTTCTTTTCTCATAAGATTTGTTTCATACAGGTGATCAAAAGTGGATTCTAATCAACGGTGTTGAAAGAATTCAATCTCTACTAATTATTATGTGCTTTTTTTTTGTGATAGCTTACAAAAATTTGCAAATCTTTACAATCAATTTTTAACATTATCTGTTTTTTATATTTTCTCAAAAAATTTATTTCTAGTTTTTTTTGGTCTCTCATATTTGCTTGAAAATAAACTAGGTGTTAAGGTTTGAATGCACTAAATTATATAAAATGATGCTCAAAGCATTAGTTGGAAGGCGTGGAGCCCATAGGAGTGACCAATATAACAAAGAGAAATAATAGTTGTTTGTAATGATGAAGAAGTAGTGAAATAGTAAATCCAACCAAATTTAGGAAAATGGGTTAATTAACAAGTGAGGATAATATTGTTGTGATATTTGAACTAAAATGTAATTAATGTAATATAATGATATTTAATGGGGATGTTCAAAAATAGTGTGAGCAGAAGGCGTGGAAAATGAACTTTGTTGAAATAGGAAATATACCACGGGTGACCTAACACACCTTCCCTTCATGGAAGGCACATGAGCTGTTGGTTAACCAATAGCATCCTACAGTGTAGCGCTGTAGCTCAATCACGGATGCCACAGTCCAATTCCGCGGCGAGGACTTCCCCACATGACTCATACCAAATACAGGGGGGCCCTCCCTACACCCAATGGTGAGGTGCCCTATACCCTAGCTCTGCCACCAAAACATAGCCACACACCACAGCCACAATAAAATATAAATATCCAACCTTATGTGAGAGAGAATATGTTCCAGACAGCAGTGTCAGTCAAAAAAATATATACTGATGGAAGGAATCGAAATTTACACACATAACTGACAGAGATTTCTTATGATTTGCGACTCTGGGTATCATGTAAACATTGTTTCCTATGCTTTTGTCACGTTCATTTGGTAAGAAAACCACTGAAAAAACTTGGGTAGTACAATTACTAGTAGTGTAGAGTAAGTAACAAGACGGGTCAAAGTAACGTTGCAGCCCACATGCAAATAAATTTCTTATGTGAAGATATACATGCACATCGAAACCGCCCCATAATGGGACCCTTATACATATACGCATCTCTATCATTGTCCATTGGTTTCAATTAATATCGGAAAACCCAGAAGAAGTGCACGATCGGTAGACATTTTTATATGCTTTAGATAATACTCTATGATAAAAGTATTTATGACCAAACGGAATAAGCATAAATTTGAATTCAGAATAAATATAAAATGTTCACACGTGAAATGAAACACGTAACACCTCCCCATTATTGCATACCAGTTCATATAGTGTGGGGATGGTCCTACCCGTGCCGAAGGTTCATGTATCCTGTTGGACGGATATAAATTATAATTCTCTCCAACCGTAAACCGCGAACAATTAAGAGTAAAACGCCGTATTCTCTTGAAAAAGTTTCTTTACATACATAATCAAACTAATTTGTTTTAATAAATTGAAGTTTGATTATCGTACTTGATGATGTTGACAAAAAAGGTGCTAGATGAATTAATCTTGATTAGTGTGGGAATGAAAATGAATAATTACAGGGGTAGCCATGAATTAAGAGGAAGGCGATGATTGGGAACATGCCCCGTCCTCCGGTAATTGGGGATTGGTCTGAGGTGACGTGATGTTTAGTTGTAAGGAGCACAGATACGGACAAACGAGGAAATGAGAGTGTGGGACCCATCCAACGATGGTTGAGTCGGCTCCACACGTGCGACACAGAAACCCATAATAAAGAAAGTCACAGCGTGGGTGGGACTGGGAAAAAACTGAAATGGTTGGGGGGACCACCTTTGACGTGTCGAGTGGTGTGCATGGGTGTAACACGAGAATGCGGTCCCTCTTTCTCTCTCTCTCTCTCTCTGTGGCACAGAGGAATCCCACGGCTCGGCGCTCCAATCCCTTCTTTTCATGGTACACTACACATGAGATTAGATGCCCTTATGATTTCTGACTCACTTTCACTCTTCTGCCCTCTTCCTCAAGTCAATTCTCAGAGTTGTTAAAACTTCAATTCCTCACCTTGCCCTTCAATTATTAATAATAATACACAACACAGCTTTTGAATTTTAGATCACAAAACCAAATTAACTTTGACTAACTTTCATGCTTACTTCTTAACAAATGAATCTTAACTTTGACTAAGAATAATCAACTACTCAACAAATTCATTTTTCTTACAAAGTTTATATCTTACTATTGTGTTATTTTAGATTGTCTTGATTTTTAAATGTCAAATTCACGATTTTAAATGCATTTCTCCCTCATGTCTTGTGTCCACTCCTATTTTTCTTTCCATGAATTCAACCAACCAATGAGAGATCTTCTAAAGCAGACAATCAGGTCTTTCTTTCCCTTTTCTTCCACTTCCTAGTTTTCTATCTCTGGTCCCTCTTTAAATAAAAACAAGCATAAATCGAAATACTCGTGCTTTACTTTTTTTTCCCCTATATATAAAAGTGGAAAATATTGTTATTTATTAAAAATACACTCCAGATAGTTTATAAATAAAATATAAATTTCCTTAAAAAATAAAAACAATCTATATCATAAAATATATTACCCCATTTGATAAAATTCATTTTTTTCAAAATTTTCATTAGTCAAACATAAATATAAGAACGCTACAATGAAAAGTACTTATTATAAAATGCAACTACTTCCTACTTTCCTTCAACTTCTCCCATTCTATTTGTTTATTTTCCAAATCTTGACTAAACGCAAAACTTGCAATTCAAGAAACACGTAATGTCCATGAAAAGCGTTTGATTTAGGAGTGATAAATGAAGATTGGAATACGCTAAATATATTGGGCCGAAAAATTAAAAATATTTTTTGAAAATATGATATTTAATATTATCAATTTAACTTCTCGATGATTTTCAATAGAAACTTATTTAATATTTTTATCTGATAAAGACATTGCCAAACTAAAGTAATGTGAAGGCTACGGAGGGTACAATAATAAAAGTAAGAGCAATAAAATAAAGTAGGGAGTAAGACTTTGCACACGTGCGTTAGGAAGGGACCAACGGGAACCGTGTGGGAACCACGGGCACGTGCCCTATGGTCTGTTGAATTATATGCTAGATCCTTGTCTCAATTTATTTATTATTTAAATTAATACATAGTACATTTTATGAAGACAACTAGCAGTTATATTAATTTTCGTATAATATACTTTGATCTAGCTGACATATTCTTATTGATTACACACTCACTATACGTTATAATTATATATTACTAGTGTCTTAGAATATTATTAAAACATTAACATTTTTTTAGCTTAAATAACAAATCATTCAAGAGAGAAAAATGATAAATAAACTGAAAATGTGTGACTTTTTTTAAAAGATTTAATTTTATCCTGTCGAAAATATAAGCAGAATATTTTAGTTGCATGGTTTGAGATAAATTAAACTATAATTTTCTTTTCCTATCAATAAAAGATAGTTGAGAAGTTCTTATTTATTTGTGAGAAATAGCTGAAAATTGAAAATGTTATATCAAAAATACAAATTAAATCACATCACATACACTTTTTTATGTGCTGTTTCCAAGACGACCAGGTCTACAATAGCGGAGGAGAGCACGTGGGGCTGCGGGGCCCACACAGATGGATTGATTGAGTCGTGAGCTCCATAAATTGGAGAGATCACACTTTCAAAAAATAAAACCATTGGAAAGAGTGCTTATTTTGCATCCCATGGGATAATGTTTATATTTAATAATTTTATACTTTTAGATTAATAATTATAATTTTTTTATCTTTTACTTTTCACTCTGGTCATTTTTGGATTTTCTAAAAAATTATCATAAGTAGTGATGTTTCATCTCTTTCCGTTCCGTAGTCTCTGAAAACTGCATCAAATCAAAATATTTTTCCTTTTTGTTCACATATCTACTCATTTAAACCATCATCTTCTTTTTTATTTCCATGGTTTGTTTTAAATTAAACATTAGAATATTTTTCATAAAAGTATGTTCTAAGAAGAGATTCTCTTCTGCTTCATCGATGTCCTTCTTTGGTCACTGATCTCTCACGTGACTGGGTGAAGGGCAGGAAACTACAGCACGTGTAGGAAAGGTGGTGCTTGTGACAATGCCCGACCTGAAGCCGCAGACTACAGTGACATTTTGCAGACAATGGCGATGCAAGGTGGTTAAATAAAACATGTTTTTTTTTCGATTAGTCTTTTGTAGCCATCCCTGTGCAAATCATACTTAATTGTCTAGCCATCAAAATAAAACAAAACATTTTGTAGATGTTTCTATTTGAAAATAGAAAAGGATGGAGCGCCAAAAGAAAGCCAGGAGATCATTCTTATACTCTTCACTTGTTTCCTTTTGTATATACGGAAACATAAAGTTAAAAAAAAAAAAAAATCCACGGAATTTTGTAAGGATATGTTCATAGTAAAAGAAGTTTAAATGAAGTATTTTGAATATTTTGCGTAAGCAAAGCCCGAATTGGTTTGTAACGCGTGATATAATATGTTGAAAACCTAGGAGGTTTAGTTATTGGACGAAATTCATTTCACTTGTAATTATGTTTACTATACAACTAAAAAGTTATTAGAATGGGTCACATAAATGAGTGAGCAATATTTATGGTTGAGTGAATTTTAGACATATACTTTATTCATTGAATTATTATAGTTCGTGATTAAATAAAAACAGTAATTTTTAATTTTTAAATAACACGTTTTTAATGATTTCAAATGTTAAACAACACTAAATTATTATACTTTATTAACATATTATACTTTAATATTGTTACAATACAATGAATTATCGATGAATTAAAATTTATTAATATTTTGTTATGTTAGAATGTATGATTTTGGATAATAAAATTTGATACGTGAAGTGTGTGAGTTATTACGTGATTAATGGTATACAAGTGAAACGTAAAATTTGGAATATATGATATAAATTATGATGATGATGAATTAAGTATAAATCAATCTCCATTATATATGAACAAAAATATAACCATTATATATGAACAAAAATATAACATGATGATATTGTGATATGACATGTGGGATATTATAAGTATGGTTGTTTTCAAAAATAAAATATTATATTAATATATTTAGGTTGTATTTTAAATTTGAATTTTTTCAAGGAGATATCATATCTATTAATATTGGATTCAAACAGAAAAAATATTTTATGTGAAAAGACTATGATGTAGTATGTCATAAAGATTTATCCTATTACATAAATAATGTGTTATTATATATTTTTATTTTGTTATGAGACAACTTAATAAAAATGTTGAGACATAAATAAATATATAAGTATAATTCAATATATATGTCTTTTTATAAATATAATCAAATTATATCTCTATAAGATGTAACTAATAGAGTTACACATTTACTTTTATCATCAAATATATGTTCAATGAATCAATTAAATATATGTTCACAATACATATGTGTATGATTTTAATATATATATATATATATATTATTTGAAAATACTGGTTTATTTTTTAATGTGAGTTTATCAAACTATTATAATTGTATTCTCACATAAAAAATAGATGTTATAATGGGTGAAAAAGTTATACAAAATTAAAGTGGTGGTAGAAAAAACAATTTTATATTTATATGAAAACAAACTTAAATTCGTATAGTATAAAATATGGCTATATATATTAGGTAATTTAATTTATTTGAATAGGATTCTCAAAATTGCTTTGTATAATGAATTCAGTTTATAATATTTTTCAAGTTATCGAATGATTGGATTGATTTAATGTGATCAATAATCTTTTGCGATAATTCAATCACATTTCAAAATAACAATCAAAGAAGATGAAACGTTTGTTGGTCTAGTTTAAAAAAAAAAATAGTAAGAAAGTACATTATTATAAGTTACGTGGTTTTGAGAACCATTCTTCGATTTTTAAATACTACAGAAAACTAATTATATTTCACTTTACATTCTTTAGTGGATAAGTTCTTGTAATCCATCCATAGATCAAACGTAGTGGTAGTCCATTATAGAGTCCACCATTAAACGACATAGTTATTGCACCTAATGAATTTATCTATATTACTTCTATATTGTATATGTACAAAATAAATAAATTGGTTGAAGTCGTATTGAAACAATTTTTTATGTCACCTACATATGGACTAGCGTAACTCGTTACTAGATTTATCAAGTAAATAAAACTAAAACATAATCATACATCATACATCCCCGTTACTTTAAAAGTCAAAACTATGACACCTAAATACTTGGAATACCATGAAGTTTTATATTGATAAAAATAACCAACCTCATCCATTCAAGTTTAGTGAATGGAATTTCTTACTAAATACTTAGTCACAATATTTGACTAAAAACTCTCTAAAAGATAATTCTAACCCCTTAACAGCACAACTATTTGGTAAAATCGCATTTCACCTTAGTTTTCCTCCATGATCTTTCAAGCTTCTGGGCTTAAACCGTGTCAAGGCATTTTTTTCTTCAACCCTTTGACTTTACCACTTGAGGTTATTAGCTGATCGTAACTACTGCCCAACAATAGGAGCCTCTGCAATTTCGCAACGTATAAACTTTCGAGAGCAGTAAATGCATGATAATTGGCAACTTTGAAGTTGAAACTAATGAGGGAAAAAAAAGAAAACAAGTTTTTTACCATTACAATCAAAATTAAAGATTTATTGTGGTAACTCACGACTGAAATGAGATTATAATTTGATTAAAAAGAAAACTGAAAATCCCTTAAGAAATTATATCTAACTTTGACCATCTTTCAGTAAAAAAGAAAAGGTTTAACTCTCTTTTACTCTCCAAATGTTATTACAAAGTCCCCTAAATTAATGAGAAGTTATTGCTCGTATACAGGATTGTCCTTGGGTTAACTGATGCCGTGGGTGTAAAGAGATAAAAAAAAAAAAAATTAGCATGTCCTTAATATATGTAAATATTATTTTCTCAGAACATAGATAAATAATAAAATATTTCAATAAAAAATTATTATTACTTTAACCCATGCAGGATGGTCTTCAATCCATTTTCATGCAACTGGATGCTATGCAGTGCAGAAAACGAAGTCACAGAAGATTTTAACAGCAAATCACCTAGTAGCTTATTTTCTTTTGGGCCTTTGTTAAGCCTGTGATGAAAATAAAACTATACCTCTCAATTTACTAGTATATTTTTTTGAAAATAAAAAGCTTTGGAAATATTAAAATTTAATCCAAGAAATATTTTCGAAAATGGATCGAAATTTCAAAATAAATTTCTTCCAAAGGTTAAATTTTAATACTTTCCGGCAGTATTCTTTGAAAGGTTTTCTAGAAAAATGAAATTATTATATTTTACAAGAAGTCGTAGGATAATGAACATTGTAGATTATCAATGTTTTAATTTCGATGCTAACAAAAATTATCAAATGAAATAATATTTGAATTTTCGTTCAATTTCAGTGAAGTCATTCCGTTGATTTAGAAGTTTTTCAAAAATGTGATGTGAGTATCATAGATCATTCCAGACAATGCAAAGGTTGTACCTTAAAGGCAATTGGTGTTCTATTTCTTTCTTGGAAAAACTTATATTTTCCGAAATAAGTTACAAATTTTAAATACTTTAAAACGTAATTTCTCTAATTGTCCCCTCTTGAGCCTCGGGTGCGTATAGTAAATCGAAGTTATTTATATTTTTTTATTTCATAATTCATACTAAACACTTCCATAATATGGATGAAAATTAAATTTCTAATGAATAATTATAAATTTCTAATAAATAATCCCTATTCTTACTTAAAGTAAGTGTAATTAATTTAATATGGTAAATTTGAAATATTTTATCAAATTTCAGAGTTATTATCATTAATTTGATATCTCGATAATAAATCCAAAATATTAAATCAAATCAAATCGTGAAATCATGCATGTAAACTAAAATTCAAGAATTAGATAAAATAATAATATACTAGAATTTTGGTCTTGAAGAGATGTACAACTCAAATTTGAATTAGCCCAAAATATCCAAAACTATCAACGGCTAAAGTACTGATGAATTAAAATTGTATCATTTCACGAAATAATTTTTAAAAATGTTAAACTTTTAACACATTTAAAAATTATTTTCCAAAAAACTATACTTAAAAAAATATGAGTGAATCTGAAATATATTTCAGGCCTAATCCGTTCATGTCCTTTTTGTCAACAGAGGGCGAAAACTTAAAAAACGCGAAGCCCAATTTGTGACAGCTCTGATACTATGGGATGGCCCTCTTTCCCCAAACCCACAGACAAATTACAACAACAGAATAGATTTTAATAAATATTATTTATGTAAAAAAACTTCAGTCAAATTTTAATGACTAATAATTGTTATATATTAAAAAACATATAATACATGATAACGTTTTATTTATTTATGTTATTAATACATATCTATTTATTAAAAATAGTTGCTCAGGGGGCATATTTGCTAATTTATAAATAGTATAATTAGTAGATGACATTAAAGAAAATACTTGTGTTTGACAACAAAATATAGAAAATATCTGCATAATTGGTCCATATAATATTTATTTGTTATAAATTATAATTGAAGATAGGAAATCAAAATTAGATGTGAAAATAGAAAAGTTGACCAAGTTGGTCAGTCATTTTCATCTGTTTGTAAAATACAACTACAATTAATTTGATTAAAAATGTAACAGTATTTGTTGGCCCAATTATCTTGCTACAGTTATTGACTTCGCTACCATCAGTTTTTAATTGTTTATTTGTTTCGATCGCATGGTGTCCAATCGCTTATGTAAGTCTTCGTCTTGAAAAGTCCCTGCCGGCTACACACGATAAGAACAATTAAGAAGAAAATATTAATAATATTTTGAAATTATTGGTAAAATTATAAAACGATTTTATAAAAATTGAATCCACCTCGACCCGAAGATACATATATTTAATTTATACATAGACGCGTCGTACTAATTTAAATTTCAAAATAATAATAATAATCCCACATAAATTACTTTTTAAAATAAGAATTGGGTAAAACAGTAACAAAAAAAAATTAATATAACAGTGATGAAATAAATAGGTGCGCACATTGACCTGCAAGTAGCCTTGTATAAGGAAGAAACGATGATCATGGCTATGATTGAGACTCTATGATTTTACCTAGTTTCTCCCAAATATATTTATGGGTTAGAGTAGAGACAGATGCAACGTCGTACATAGACAGATTAATTTTGTGTTGGCCTTTCGTTTGTTTGTTTGTTTAGGATATACAAAAAATACTAATATGGTAAAATAAAGAGCACGTGCATCATCGGAATTTTCATTCAGTTTTTGTTCAGTTAAATCTGTAGATAGTTTAATACGTCAGATCCGCCATGGACGCAGCTTCGGAGGCCTTTGTCTGATTTCCGCTTTCTTTGGTTTTCACTTGCAATGAGACTGAGTCCAACTCCAAGGCGTAACCCTGTTCTCCCGACCAAATCTCCAATTCTCAGTCTCACACATTCTCGTTCTCAAACCATGAAGTGAGTATTTTAACTTTTCTTCTCTCTCAAATCGATAAGACTGTATCAGTTAACTACGTTCATGCTCTGATGTTTGAAAAAAATAAAAAAAATCGATGAGCTGTTCATGTAATGAAGGAAACAGAGAATAGGGAAAAGATTGTAACTGCAACGAATATGTGGTTTGAGGATATTCTTATTGGAACTATCTCCAATTTATTTGGCACGTTTATTATTGCTTCTTTTTCGGCTTTTTGTTGAAATCTGCATAATCTTTTAGCTTTCAACTTTTATTTGATTCGGACAATTATTGAATTGAAGTATGTTCATGTCCACAAGAGTCGATCCACTTGTCAAAATAAAATAAGCGAATTTTGTTTGAGAGTAATACATATGTTTGCTTAATTCAAATTCATATATCTAATAAGACTTAAACTTATCAGTGACAGTAGAATTTAGGGATTATGGTTCCTGCTGCACATAATAACATGAGATTGTTTAGGTTTATGGCGATAGTTGATGATAATTACTCACAAATAGGACCAAACATATTGCATTGCTGTAATTTCTAGCTAATGTATGGGGATTTTCTAAGCTAGGTTCTTCTTCAGGACAATGACATGTTGATGGTCTTGTATCTATTTATGTGCTTCAGAACTCTTTTTTTTTTTTCTTTTTTTTTTTTTTTTTTTTTTTTTTTTTTTAATAACTTTTTTATTTTTTGTTTAAATTTTTTATTTTTTTTAAATATTTATATATATTTTTATTTTTTTTTATTTTTATAAAAAATTAAAAATATTGTAATATTGTATGGTTTGGTTATTAAAAAAAAAAAAAAAAAAAAAAAAAAACTGATTTTAGGACAAACACTAGACCCACAAAGAATATTTTAG
>Ga0123340_1005872_pt1 | contig 11694 bp, 10 predicted proteins | sample SirMexnodulemix_FD_89961 | JGI IMG/M metagenome (GOLD analysis project Ga0123340, IMG submission 89961) | Root nodule microbial communities of legume samples collected from Mexico - Siratro Mexico nodule mix | ecosystem: Host-associated > Plants > Roots > Nodule | place: Mexico: Nepantla... | reverse complement strand
GTTTTTTTTTTTTTTATTTTTTTTTCTTTTCTTTCAAAAGGGAATAAAAACATATCCTCTTCTTTTTTTTTTTTTTTTTTTTTTTTTTTAAATAGTTGTTTTGGATTAAAGCAAAAAAGGGAAGAAGTGATTCAAATAAGTCCTTAGTCTTTTGGGTTGTGACACTGGGAATTCGAAGCTGATTTTCTCTTTAATTCCTAGTCCGTATCTGGTTTGTGCATAGAATAGCTTGGTCAGAAATTTTGAAAGTAACTATATAGGAAGAGTGGTGGTAAATTAATATCAGTGGCTTGAGTTTGTTGTGTGCTTGTGTGATGTTTTTAACATAGCTAAATACAGAGAAACAGTCAGTTAAATGGCTGACAATAACTGCTGTTTCAGTAAGAAAGATTTGCGAACTGTTGGAAGGATCTGACCTGGTTGGTGTTATGTTATGGCTGTTCTGATAGAAGGATCATTATATTATTTTTAGTGACAGAAGGATCGTGATACTGTTTAAGACTTGCTGGAATTGGCTTCCCTTGAAAGATTTTATGTTTATAATGCTGTCATGAGACTGGTGCTTAAAAGTCATCAAATACATTCTATAATTAAGTATGGAACTTAATTAGGAGCTGAACCGTAAGCTGGATCAGTCATTTGAAATTATCTTCACTTCTAAAAGTATTGTATTACAAAGGGACAATTTTTGTAAGGTTTAATTATTCATTTGGTTCTTATACCCGTATAATATTAAGTTTTAGTCCTTAGATATTAGCTTTATAATCTGGTTTAGTCTAAATAATTTTGACAGCTAAGACTAAAACAGATTAAAAAGTGCATACGTTTTTTTTATTTGCAAGGTGTAAAACGATCAGTTTCAAGTGTTTTTAATTTATTGTGTATGAATGGGGCCATGAAGTAAAGTTTATTTTTGTTCAAAGCAGTAGAAGGCCATAATTAAGATGTCTTGTTTTCATTTTGGAGTTTTCCTTCCTTTAGATTGTCAAATGATCCTACTGAATGCATGAATGATTTATATATTAGACTCAATGTATAGTTGTATATATAAACAAAGCACTATCTGAAAACCTATCCAACATAATTTGTTGTGCCATTGACAGGTATTCTTTTTCAGTTGTTTCTAAGGATGAAATTCCTCCAGGCCAATATGCTTTGGAACTTAATGGTAGCATCTCATTCTCTATGTTTAGTTCTCATTATTTTGCATACCATAAGCTTTAATTATCTGGCTGACTTGCAACTGAGGCATATACAGAAAAGAAAACAAGGGTTACCTATGCGTGTCTATATGTGAAAAGATCTAAAGAATACAGAAATTTGGCTCGTTTTCCCACAAATTTTTGCTACAACAATACTTATTTGTGTGTGAAAAAATCTAAAGAAAGATCTCTGTAACCATCTTACAAGTAAAGAAATATTATCTGATAGTTAAATATTACATATCTCTTAAGAGGCAGTGCTTATAAAGTTCACAAATAAAATTACACACATGTATCTTGCATGCTTTGACTGAAAGATTTTGTTTTTAGTGATAGTATCTTTGCACTTTTAAAATGAGTGGAGTAAATTTTAACTTGGTGAGGAGAGTATGTCACATGGCTTTCAGACCTATGAAATGGGGTAAAAATGAGACTTGGGGCACAGGAAAAAAACTATTAAAGGTGAATGATATGACCGAAAATTTGTTTTAATCATTCCAGTGGCCTTCAATGATCCATGTACTTGACCTCACTAGTGGGATAAGGTTATTAATATTAGAAAGTGAATTTAAGCTTAACTCAATCTTATAAAACCGACTTGTAAGATGAGAATTGCCCCTCTACCGTAAATTGATCTTAATTTTAGTTGATGTGAAATTTCCAAAGCTATTGTTATTGGTAGTATCTTTGCACTTTTATTGTGTCAGATTCCTATCTCATAACAGCATATTTATGTTTGACAGTTCAAGAATCTCTACCCCCTTCCTTTTGCAGTTTTATTCCGTATTTTTCATGTTAATATGAGTAATATGATTTCAGGCATTGTGATCAAAGAAACAGCAAAAGTAGGTCCTCGCCCAGAGAAGTATATTGAGATATATGAATTTGAGAGGTACTTTACTCTCTTTCTTTGCAGTCATGCACGGACTAAATACTTCCTTATTTTCATCTTTTCCCAAAGCAAAGTTAGATAACTGGCTTTTTGTGTTTTGCCTTTGTACTTTACGTTAGTCTTTTGTTTATTTGCTTCCCTACAGAATTCACTAATTCCATGTGCTACTTTGTTCTTTGATTATGTGCCATCTTGGGTCGTGTGCAGCTGTCCCTTTTGCCGAAAGGTATGAGTACTTTTAGGATTCAAATAAACTTCTCTTTCAAGTTCTTTTCATGAGAATATTTTTTCTCTTTAAATAAATAATTTTGTTTGCCAGTTATTGTGTGAAGTGTTAGTTACCATGATTTGATCGTCACCTCATGCTATGATTGAAGTCTTGAATAATCATTGTGCTTATCCTTTGATTCCTGAATTTGAGTATGGAGATTAGCACTGAGTTCAGTGATCCCTAAGGATAAAGTCTAATCCTGCTCTTCTCTGTCAGAATTTATTGCTAACCTTTTATCTTTTGGGAATAAAATTAGGCATAATAACAAAGTTGAAGCTTCAAAATCTTACTACTTGATAGGGTAATAGTGGTTTTCCTTTGGTATTGCTGTTATAATTATTGAATAAGAGGCAAATCTTTTATAATCAAGAATATCTAGATCATGTATGTATTATTAGGAATTCTTTTATTTATTTTCGTATCATAAATTTATTATAAGAGGATATAAAATCTCCTCTATCTATTGATTTATTGTATTTTCTCAATTTAAGTAAAGCATCCGTGCTATCTCAAACATGCTTGGTTTCAACTCAATATCTCTTTCCTGTGGTTCAACAATTATATTAACAAGACTTCTTTGTTGTTGTGGGCTAATATATGACTGCATGCAGGTTAGAGAAATTGTTGCTGTTTTGGACCTTGATGTTGTTTTCTATCCTTGTCCTAGAAATGGTCCAAATTTCCGTCCAAAGGTTCTTGAGATGGGTGGTAAACTGCAGTTCCCCTACATGGTAAGATTGATTCCTTTGAGCTTGAATTAAACAACAAAAAGTTAGTAATTTTTTGTTGATTTCTGGGTACATTAAAAGGGAGGAAATTGAAGTGCACTAATCTAAACTGCTTTGATTAATTAATGCAAAATCTATCCTGTAAAGATGTTCATGAGTTCTTGTGGCATTTTACATCATCAACCCTCTTGAAAATTGGCTCAGAAGCTTTAAGTTTTAAAACAAAATTATAACCTAGAATGAGGTCTTGGTATCAGTTACTCCTGGAAAGGAAGAAAGCGGAAGTCAAATGGTTACATCTGATAGAGTTGAGAGGATCTACACCGTGGACATTTTCATATGATCAACTACTTTTTATATTTGGTTCATATAAATTTTCATGTAAAATTTGTTTCTAGTTATGTATGTATCTAGCATCACTATCCTTATCCTGCCTCATGATGATTACATGGTTTCTTTGAGTGAGAACTGAGAAATAATATTTTTCTTTTTCATCTTTATTGGTTTCAGGTTGACCCAAACACAGGTGTTTCAATGTATGAATCAGATGACATAATTCGGTATTTGGTTGACAAATATGGTTTGTCTCAAAATATTCTGTAATGTGCTTATGCTGTGTGTAGTCTGTTTTCCTGATACTTTTCAATCTATTAAATATAATTACATATATTGGAGAGGAAAAATTACCATTTGAAAATGTGTATTTTATCATTTACAAGCATAAAAGAAGGCAAGTTTAGACAATAATACTTTAACAGTCATATCGATATGATTTCTGATTGATTGACAGTGTAAAAAAAAATTAAATTGACAATGCATAATCATTAAACTCTTTAATTACATTACTTGCCTCGGAAACCATCTTGGCATATTGCTTATATATGCTTAGCAATAGAACATTTTGCAAGTACTTCCATTTCATTTTAAGAGCCTTAACTTTTCATGTATGGTTTAGTGAATACTAAGTTTGCGTGCCTTACTCAACTGAAAATATCCTATTTTTGATTGTATTGTCTGTGATGTAGGTGACGGAAATGTTCCTTTATCTTTATCACTTGGATTTTTAACGGTTAGAACCTGACACCGTCAATGGTTTTTCACCAGCTGTTGAATTCCGTCATTGATGTTAATATCTAGGTCTATCTTTTTTTCTGCAGGCACTAACTGCTGGTCTTGGTATGCTTGCTCGTATTGGAAAGGTATTGTCAAATTTTTCTCCCGTTTTCTTAAGGGTATTGATATTTAACTAAAGTATACTGAAAATTAATCCTTTTTTCAAAGTTAATGGAAGGAATTTTTAGCATATGCTTGGATGGTGCGTATATGACTGAATGTCTTTTTAGTGTCATTGCGATTTCATTTTTATGTATGCAAAGCATATTATAATTTACAATTCTTCGATTTTGTTTCCAGGGGACAATTTATACTCCAGCAAAGTTCCCTCCAAAGCCACTTAAATTATGGGCATATGAGGTTGGTCTACAACATACAAACCATACATTCTAATAATACTTGATGAATCAGGAATTTTTTCCCTAAATTAAAGATGATTATGCATGATAATGTAGCCATTGTCTCCAGCTACCGAATATTAAATTTGAAATACTTGTTTCTTTCAGGCGTCTCCTTTCTGCAAGATTGTACGTGAAGTACTTGTGGAATTGGAGCTGCCACACTTGCTCGTCAGGTAAAACCAATGTTTCTGAGCAACCAACTGGGGGAGGGGGGTTGTATTATAGAAAACTTAATTTCATGACCTTTACAGTTATGCAGCTACATTTATCTTCTCATGGATGCCCCTTGTATGAAGAATTGTTACAAGATTGGACCCAAAACTGGTTTTAGTCCCTATATTTTAAAAACAGTATGTTTGGTCTCTGTATTTCTGAACTGTGATAGTTATAGAAACTGGATCAGAAACTTAAGAAAGATACAGAGATAAGAAAGACAAACAATGTATATTTTCTTCAATGTATGGTGTTACATAAACAATAACTCTGGTTCTTTGAGGGACAGTCTCCTCCCAACATATATTTTTCCTGCCCTTTCTCTGGCCCCAACATTTATTTATACAAACCACTCCTATTCCTAACTAACTCTGTTGACATGGTAACTAACTCCTAACTACTTGTAACTACATCAAATAGGTCTATTCCCATTTCCCTTATTTCTTCTGCCATAAACCTGTGTAATAGGGGTCGTATCCAATCAGATAGATTTTGCCCCGACCCTGTACTTCATTTCAACTTGACGATGAAATTCACCATATTTCAGAAATGCAATTACCAAAACCAATAATGTTTAAAACGGAAGGGACTAAAATTGATTTTTACTAAATGCTGAGACTATAATTGTTGTATTTATCAAAGATTAACTAATAGATAAATGCAGTTGCACTTTGCATGCACTGAGGGATCAGAAGGGGGCCTAATGTAGGCAACCTTATACCAATTTTGAAAGAGCCTACTTCCATGCCTAGAAACATTGACCACCACCCAGAGCAAAGTTCGTCTTCTGCATTAATTAGGAAAAATATTCTTTTGTTGGTATTTTAATTAAGTGAACTGTAATTTGTAAAACATCGATTCATGGTTTGTGTTAGGTGGAAGCAAATACAACATAAGTAGGTTTAAAAACAATAACTAAGAATACGACTATAAGGTAATTAGGACCCCTTTTATAGGAAGTTTAAGGGGAAGGGGTCAGTTTTTGGAGAGTTAGTTTTGTAACTGGATTAATCCAGTGGGAAGGAGAGTGCTCCTTTGTATCTTGTGTAGTATGATGGGTGAAAATAGAGAAGTTCAGATTTTCTTAGTTCTTCCCTGAAAATACTTTGATTCCTAACAGTTTGTGATTCTAACTAATACCAAAGTATCATACAAAATGAAGGGTCATATTTTTGTGTTTTGATCTTACTTTAATGTTTCATTTCAGTTGTGCTAGGGGTAGCCCAAAGAGACAAATACTATATCAGAAAACTGGACATTTCCAGGTACTTGAATTTTGAGGTTGAGTTTTTTAACCTTTATGCAAAAGCACAGTTGTTTGATGATATGGTATTTGGTGTGTGAATGATGGCTATGGTTCACAGGTACCCTTTTTGGAAGATCCAAACACTGGGATAGAAATGTTTGAAAGTGCAGAAATCATAGAGTATCTAAGAGCAACATACGCTCTTCAGTAGGTGATGTTAGAGGCTGAGGGTTTTTAAGTCACACTCATTTCCTTTTGTAAATGTAATTGCTGATGGCTCCAACACGGTCAAATCAAATTTTCTCTATATAGAAATTTCGGACACTTTGAATCAAGTCCATAAATATTCACCAATGATTTAAGTTCAAATTTTGATCTAATTTTGAAAAAAAGAAAAACCTCCGAATATCTTATCTCAAATTAAAAATTTAAGTTGTTATCATTGAACATAATGTCATCTTATATAATTCGCTTAAATGAGTGAACTCTGTTATCTCTATGAATTTATGAGAAATGTTGTCATTTTATTTATAAAAAAGTTAAATAGAATTTTAAGGTTAACATTCTAATTTCCACGAAAAAAAATGATTTAATATAGTGGATTAATCATGGCAAAAGATTGTTATTATTTTATTAATGGTTTTAGTTTATAGGTGTGTTTGGACAAAAAAAATATATCTTTTTGTATAATAATTTCTATAATAGAAAGAGAAAACAAATTCTTCTAAAAGTTAAAATTATAAGGGAATATGCAAAAATTGTTATTATATATGGTAATTTTATTTTACTTAGAACTGATTATCTGAATATACATGTGTTTTTGTAAAAGTTGAAACATTTATGGATTATGTAATTCAAAAAATATTCTAAATTACATAATCTAAAATAATTTTCAGATCTGAAAATATATTCTGAACTTTTTAATAATGCAATTTATTATACATTTCAAGATTATGTAATCTGAAAATATATTTTAAACTGTATAATCTGAAAATTCTTTTCAGAATCTAGAGTATATTTTTATATCCAGAAATTTATTCTAGACTATATATTTAAATTTTTTAATTCATAAGTTTTTAGATTGTAGAGTCTGAAACACATTTGAATAAGTTTTTAGATTGTTCAGATAGCACAATGCATAATATGATTATAACAATGCAATGAAAATTCCACCATGCCTGATTTAGCAGCATCAAAGACTGACCATTCAATGCCCCAAGAAGGTACCATAAAATTTTACAACTTGTCATATAGGATAAAACAAACAAATGTATTTGTTCTGTAAATTCAATGTTGCATCACTGATATTAATGATCACTAGCTCAACGACAGTGTACATAGCCATTTCTCAACACAATATTAAGGATCAATCATATCGAGTCCTTGCATGTTATAACCAAAAAGGAACTGTATCCATGTATGCAAATTCTAACCAAGGAAGACAATGAAACACAAAGATTACAGATGTTGCCACCCATTAGTCAAGGCTTGATTGATTCGAATTTTGTTGCATGCATCTTGACCCCTCAGAAGGAGGATCAAATAATAAAGAAATACCTGTCTTTACATCTGAGATAAGACAGCATTTAATATTTTCTTCAAATACATGAATAATGTCATCACTCCTTGAATGGTGCTATATTTCCTCAACAATCAACAGCACCACTACTGTCTTACCAATTTAGAATTAGTTCAGATAAGAACAGCTTCTCTTCTGAAAAGGGACAACAATTATCATTCCAGCAACTTACCTCTACATGTTACAACCTTAAAAAAGCCAAATCAAATGATTCCAATTTGGCTTCCTTGTTTTCTGCATAACAAATACACAAGCAATTTAAAACCTTCCTAACTTCATTTTCAATCAAGAATTTTGACTTCCCTGTCTAAAACCAACCCATAGCAAAAATGAACGAAAAATTAAATGAGAATAAATCAAAATCGAAAAGAAAATCAAATCTCTAAGTCCTAGCTTGCTGAACGCTAAAAGCTCTGCTCACTACCACTTTGCATTTTATCCCATTCCCATATGCTTCTGCCTCCTCATCTCTATTATCTTCCTGTGGGAATTAGAATGCAAATCACTACGAAAAGTTGGACTACTAGCAGGACGGTATTCAGGCACAAGCCGACCAGACTTAAACCTAACCCCACATGCATTACAAAGTGTTTTTGGCCCAAGGGGACCTGCCCGCCACTGTGGAGTTTTTTCAGCTCCACAGTGCTGACATTTCCTCCCAATCGGCGAGATTTTCATCCCTTCTTCTGCCTTGGAAGTTTCATTACTTGGTTGTCTCCACCAGACTTGCTGACCAGAGTTTTCGTCAGCAATGCCAGGGCGACACCTACTGCGTCTCTTGCTCCGTGCACGGACTGGGACCTTAAGGTGATCACAGCTGTTTAGGAGGGAAATACTGTTACTGCTGTTATTACTGTTGCTACTGCCTGTGCTGTACTCAAGCATTGGGGTTGTTACTAGAGCTGTTTTTTGCATCTTGGCTGTGTCAGGTTGAATACATGATATGTCAACAAATGTTTCAAGAGAAGGAAATGCATCTTTATTAGATAGCCATTCAAGCTCTTCTTCTACAAACTCCTGGAACATGAAAGTGGGGGCATGTTAAACTTCGTATGTATAGTAAAAAAAAAAGGTGTTTCAAGTCAACACAGGCATCAGACCAATGCAATTAATCAAGGATGAGTAACTTATGGATCAAGAAAATAATGTGCACACTGTTTTATTTTCTTATAAACTGAGGAACATATGGCCTCACAATATGAAAACCTCGGAAGCATATCATCACAAATATGTAAAGAGACAGAATATATTGTTTATTTACCAATCTAGGATTTCCAATACAATTATGCCAATAGAAAAATAAGTAAAAATATCTCAGCACCATTTAATATTAAACAGAATACCTCTTCATTGAACATGCACGGAGGAAAACATAAGTTTCACCAGCTGATTTAAAATTTTAGAAACCCCTAATCAAATAAATAATAGCACCACTAATCACCACTAAAACTGGGACATCCTGATCCGGCAACAAAAGCTGCACCCTAATAAAACAAGTTGAAAGTCAATTAGAAACCTTTTATGCTCACTAAAAGATATCCCATGTATCTTCTGCATTTCACTCACCCAAGCCACCAGTTCAAATTCCAATTCCAGCTGAATCCAATCAATCCATATATTCATAAATGTTCTTATTGTTTCTCTTTTTGCATCACAGAAGCACTAACAAGTAACAAGTCATAACTCAATTGGAATATCAAACTTACAGAATATGAATGGTTCGGATCATCTGGTACCAATGGGCTAAACAATGATGAGTTGCCACATTTTGAATTAAGTGAAGGACAGGATTTCGTAGGTTTGTCTTCGTCATCATCTTCCTTACCTATGTCCAACGAAAAATCCAAGAGGTCATCCATAGAACCAATGGCCTCCATCCCTGGAAAGAAAGACATATTGAAGCCTAAGAGTGCATTTATAGAGATATAAAATAAAGGAACGAGTAAAGATGTGTAAACAAAATACATAAAATAGTGAAGAGAAGAGCATTCCATACAATACAAGTATGCAGTATAAGGAAGTACAAATTTCTCAAGGTTTAAATGACAAAATTAAAGCCACAAAATAAATCAAGCCAGACTATACAATCATAGGATGTCATGTTTCTACTGAGCCAGCAAGAGACAACATTATATCAGAAACACTCTCTAAATTAGATGATATCTGTATCTTTGTTAATTTAAATTTAAAGACCCCAAAATATATGATTGCAAAGTAAATATTTAATCACGGAGCTCCCTTTCTAGGATTTTTGTTGAGCATTGAGACTGCTTCCCTACCTTGGAAAAACTTTTGCTGGCTAGTTTGAAAAGGTTAAAGGTTTTAAAAAGGTCTGCCACCACCATTTTGACCACAACATCAAGGATTTTGGTTGGTTTGTGTGACCACAATTGTGGTCCTATCAGCCACATTTATCCACAATTTCCTGCAATATCGAGAAATGTGAACAAACTGCAATTGCAATTGCAGTTTAAAACCTCCGCAAAATAAGGCGATTATATTTTCCAGAAGTTTGCATTGCATGCTATCCTGTGCAGAATCGCGGCCACATGAGGCTCTTTTACGTGACATGTGTTTGTCTGGTTCTAGACCAATCCCACATATTTTCTTAGAAGTTTTTACTTGTACTTTCTTCTTATGAAGTATGGACATTGTCTGGTTAAGGTTGCACTAGGACCCAGTACCAATTTTTGCACCAGGACATTGTCAATGGTTTTAGTCCAAATAATGATGCTAAACTTTACTGGTGGAGTGAAACACTTGTACTTTGAAGGAAAATTTCACTACCTCTGCAATTGGTTCTGAATTAAGAATGAACAATAGGCTTCTAGTAGGTGTAAGGCATAACCTCTTTTGAAGACTGCATCTTTAGCAGTCATTGTTCTGGGGATTGTGCAAATTTGTCTCGTTTATTTGTTCCAGAATAAACACAGTTATGACAAATTTTATATACACACCTTAACCCAATGATATTAAGTCATACACAGTTCAACCTTTCTGTGATATCCACAATTATTTCATGCAGAGGAAAGCCGCAAATTGAACATGGTAGCAAAAAAAGGGAAAATAAAAAAAAATATGAAAAAGCAACAAGGGGAGAATAGGGTTGGGAGCAACTATTATGAGAAACAAAAACATGGGTATGAACGAAAAGAGCAAAAGACTAAGACTTACGAGCTTTTGAGGTTGTGTGTACTTGAGTTGTTGCAATAGCAAAATGTGAGAGAAGAAACCCCAGAAGAGAGTTGAGTTGAGAGGGAGTGAGAGAACGAGAGATGGTGAGGCACGTGTAGGGATTAGGGAAGACTCATATTGATATTTTTATTCTTACATACTTGTTTTTTTGTCTCTTTTTTTTTTCAAAGATAATATCTATATTTTATTTTATTTTCCATTATAAAGTAATTTAGACAAACTTTTTTATAAAAAAAAATTGTAATGATATTACACTTCCTTCCATTTTTACAAACGAATAATCATAAATGTTAGAATATTCTTAATTTTGTAAAATAATATTCTCTTTAAAAGTATTTTTGTTCAAGAAAGTTAAAAGATAATTATTTTAAGAATAAATTAAGCAAAATAGTATTTTCAATTCAAATATAAGGATATAGAATACTTCGAAATCTGACAAATGATTTTATTTTTTAAAAACTTCCTTAAAATTCAATCTATTTAATTGGTAAGAAACGTATCTCCTAGTATGGTTAAGGTTTAAATATTAAGATTTTTTGTTACGAATTCTTAAATACATATAAACTTCAAAATCAAATTCATAATTGTTATCTGATTAAGAAATTTACTTACCTTCTAGGAGTTTATTTACGTGTATAATAATATTTTATTTGTTCGCATATTAAAGTAGTTTATTCCAAAAGTTAACGTTTGTGTATGAAAGGTAGTTGCCTATGTTTGAACTATTATTTTACCCATGCAACGCACTCGATTTACTTAAATGAATTTAAAAAAAATATATTTTACTGTTTCAATGTTATTATTATATTGTATTTTGATATTTGTTATATTATTATATTGTATTAATTTAATAT
>Ga0123340_1005870_pt1 | contig 11699 bp, 11 predicted proteins | sample SirMexnodulemix_FD_89961 | JGI IMG/M metagenome (GOLD analysis project Ga0123340, IMG submission 89961) | Root nodule microbial communities of legume samples collected from Mexico - Siratro Mexico nodule mix | ecosystem: Host-associated > Plants > Roots > Nodule | place: Mexico: Nepantla... | reverse complement strand
CTTTAGACCACTTTTAAGAGCGCAAAATCACGGCTAACTCGCCGGATCGCAAGACGGTCTCCGCCGGAGGCGTACAATGATGGCGGCGGGCCCGATAAAGGTTTCGATTCGCTGGCCAGGAACGACGGGCGAAACGGGCAGGCACGGCGAAAGCCCTGGAGGAACTGGTGGGCCCGGAGGGAGGGGAAGCTATCTCATAAAACACTAACAATATCAATTGATTAAGTATTTAAAGATCAATCCTGTGTATCAGGCGTGTGTAACAGAGTGAGTGCGAGTGCCAGATGGCGTCAAGTCGGCCTTTCCACTGTGTAGGCACGAAAACTCGTTGTTAAGTGGCCACTGCTTCCGTGTCTGCGGCAGTTGCAGCGTTCCAGCGCCGAGACCGCAGCGACAATAACGCTGCACGATAGGCCGGTGTGACCGTCCAAAGGAAATCGTTTCCGGCGCGCGTGAAACTCCGCAGGACGCCGCGCCGTCTCAATCGCACTAAATCGTCATGAAAGCCGGTATTGGGATAGGCCGCAATTCGACCGCACGTTACCAGCATCGAAACCAGATCACGGGCACGCGAAGCAGTCCCTACACCGGCGTATATATCCGAAACTAGTTCATGCGGGGCCTTCGTATCAGGAACGGTTTCCGCGATGGCCCGGATAGCGGCGAAGATATTGCCTAGCCGTCCTGCCGCCGGGATACGGGCTTGACCCAAACCGTCAGCCAAGCTCTGAGCAGACGTAAACGTCCGTCGCCGGAAGTCTGTCCGGGCCTCCGATAGGCGGTAGGCCACCTCAAAGCGCAGCCGTTTGTTTGTTTTAGCGTATATGCGAAGCGTGGCACCATGCATCAGACGCAATGATAGTCGAGGCGAGTTGTCTTCGACACCGACCTCGATTTGCCCAATGGAAGCGAGAAGAGCCTTGGTTTGATCATCGAGCGGCCACCACGCTGTACTTGATGACGCGGCAACGCTTCGGACGGCTGCTTCGATGCGCGCCATCTCCTCCAAAGGACGTTCCGACCAAAACTCCCAATAGATCTCGACCTCTTTTAACCTAAGGTCCAGCGTCTCGGTCACCAGATGCACACCCGTCGACTGAGCGACACGCGTAAGGTTGCTTCCAAGAAGTGCGATTGCATCTGTAACATAGCGATGTATCTGCAAGTGCCAACTTTGGGGCCGCATGAGTTGCAGGTCTCTCGGCATCCCGACGAACACGTTGGCACTTCGCACAAGCGGTATCTCTTCGACGGAGAATGCGTCTTTCCAAACGAACATGCTGGAAGGCACTTCAAGCCACTGATCTTCAGGCGACATTGTCAAACGTGTCGACTGCTGCGAAATCCATTTCGAAGGGTTGAGCGCTAATCGGGCCGTAATCTGCCAGTTCTCAGACGAACCTCCATCGACGAGACCTTGGCGCTTCGCCTCCAGCAATCCCCAGATAAGCGGATCGCCATTATTCATGCTCTCGCCTTCAACTGTGCTTCCGGCGATGCTCCACCTAGCTGCGCGCTCATGATGCGGGTTTGATTGTGCGCCTATGAGGCGTTGACCCCCTTGCTCCTCCGGAGACCATCCGGTCAGCATCTCGCGAAAGGCTGCAATTCGGTCTGGAGGACCTATAATCCGCCAGCACTTCACTGCATCAAGCATAATCCTGTCGTGCCGACCGTTGATCGGCTCAATGCTGGCACTATAAGAAAATTCGGGAATGATATGCGGATTGATAGAGGCCATTGGGTAAGACTACCACGTTGGATATGGCCTCCAAGGCGGGTCTTTGCGTAGCTAACATCTTCTTTGTAAGGGGCGCTGACAACCGTTCGTTATTAGGCGAGTTCGTAGGTCGTGCAACATGTTGCAAATGAGACGCATTTGCATTTCGGCCCGACGATTGGATATGACGGCTCATTTTTGAGCGGCCCTCTTTTGATACGGGTTAGTTTCCGCTGCTGCTTTTGGTGCAGTGGCATCGAACGCGGCTTTCATCTCCGGAATGCCCACAAGATAACGCTCGATGCGAAGGAAACCTTGCGCGATGACACCGATGAGTACGAAGAAAAAGCCAAGGCCTTCTAGGACCGCCGAACCTGCGAGCGCGACGGCTGTTTGATTGCCATTGGTTGCGATTGCATAAGCGGCCAACAGAACGCCGAGAATAATGCATATCTTTCCGATGCCGGTGAGGGGATGCGAGAACATCAAAGCTCCTTTCTGGAGGTTGTTGGGAAGGCAGTTGCTGCGCGCGAGGTAGGCTCGCGGTAGATTTGATGAAAGGGAATGGCTACGCCCTCAGGTATCGGAGCATTGCGGAACACATCGGCTATCTCGGCCCCATATTTGGCCCGTAGCTGCGAAGCGAGGTCTACAGGGCACAGAGACAGCCGGGCGAACCATTCGTCGCCTGTGAGCGAATATCGGTTGACGATCCTGCGCCAAGCATCGGGATGCTTAAAGCGCCGATGAAGGGCAAGATGAACCGACTGACAAAGCGGATATGGTGCGAGGCGGGAATAATCTTCGGAATGCCGAGAGACATGCTCATTGCTGCCGGTAATGCAACAGGTTGCAGCCGGGCTCAGCCATCCGTTATCCTCGAACCACCGAACAAGCTGCCAGCCGCGAACGCGCTCGTCATGCTTGAACCCGTTGTAGCTCGGGAGAACGCCCCACTTCCATTGTCGGAGCGGCTTGACGGTGCTCATTGGGATGACTGCGCCGATGCCTTGAGTTTTTGCTGATACTCCTCCCAGAGGATGTCGCGGATGAACCAGTCGCATTCCGGACGGTGCGCCAACAGCGCATCTCTGAGCCCTTTGACATCGAAAACCGCCGTGACCGGAAGCTCACTGTAGGGAGTTGTCTGAACCACAAAGCGTTCCGCATCTCGCACCCTTGTTATCAGGCGCTCTACGTTGGGAATGCGGGTCGTGGTTCCGTCATCCAGAACCAGCCAGTCTTCCGTGAACGGCTGCCCCTGATCGATACGCAGCGTCATCTCTTTCGAAGTAAATTCGCCGACTTTTTCGCCACCAAGGAACCTATGCTGCCATGCGATGCCTGCTGCGCCATTTTCCTTGCTGCATTGGACGATGAGCGTAACGGCGTCCGGATCGGTTGCGTCCATGTCTTCGGCGACGAGTGACATCGTCACTATCTTTTGATCCGTCATCGGATCGACGTTTGCGCGGACCTGCCACTTTCCAAAATCGTGCGTGGGTGTCTCGGCGGCACAGGTGCCGGATAACATGGCCAGCGACAACGCTGCGGCGACTATTGGCTTGAGCCCCATCAAAATTGTTCCCCGGCGGGCGGTCATCGCGGGTCCGTCCCCCGCGAAAGTGCCCTTCGATCCTCTGGTGATCGGGGAGTTAGTAACCGCATAGCACGGCCTCACGGCCTTTGGTTCAGAGAACTTGGACATACGCCGCAAGCTCCCCGACCATAGGTCGAAGAGTGATGCCATGTCGGTGGCATCTACCTAGCTATGAAGGGGTTACTACGCCCCGAAGCGGCACGTACCGCTCTGCGTTCTATTTCGCGCGGATAGTTCTGTTTGTCAAAGGTACAGATGGTTCAATTTCAATCAGCAAGGGCACGATAAACCGACGCGCGACCAATCCCGAGTTGCCGGGCGATGGCGCTTGCGCCCAATCCCGCTTTCCTTAGCTCGCGGATTTCCGCTTCCTTCATCCGGGCAGTGGGCTTACGGCCTTTGTATTTGCCCGAAGCTTTTGCCGCGAGAATGCCTTCCCGTTGCCGCTGTAACATCACCTCACGCTCGAATTGGGCCATGGCCGCGAAGACTGTCAGCAGCATTCTGCCGGATGGCGATTTCGTATCGACCTCGCCGCCGCCGAAATCGAGGATGCGGAGCGCTACGCCTTTGCGGTCTAGCTGCTCGACAAGCGACAGAAGATGCGACGTGGACCGGGCGAGACGGTCGAGCTTCGTCACGACCAATGTGTCGCCTTCGCGAACGAAGTCGAGCGCTGCACTCAGTTGCAACCGCTGGCCTACCGACGAGACTTGTTCACTGAAGAGCTTCTCACAGCCAACGACGGCCTCAAGGTCTCTGATCTGCGCTTGCAAACCTGCTGCCTGCTCGGCGGTAGAGGTTCGGACGTATCCAACAAGCATTTTGTTCCCCATGTCTCAATAGCATCTTAGACATAATGCAACAGGTTGCACCAAAATCCAGAGTTAACTCTATTGAGACAACGGCTAAATGATTGGGCGGCGTCTCGCTGGGGCAAGGTCTTGCGGGACGCAGGAGGTCATAACGTTTTCACGACACAGGATATTGGCCCACGAACGAGCAAGCCGTTGATAGTGAAAGCTTGACGGGCACCTGTTCTGGGAGAGCGGCGTTTCCGATGCTAGAGCCGTGATCCATTTGGGCGCCACGTTTCAGCCCAGTCTTGCGATCGAAGTTTCATACAAGCTTGCATATGCAACCCACGATCAACCAAACTGGCGAACAAAACTTTGCACCATAGAGATTAACATCGTGGGCCTAGGAAGCCCCAAAGTAGGCTAGGGGGCCCGATTGAACAAAATTGGTCGCAACCAACCGTGTCCTTGCGGGAGTGGTAAGAAATACAAGCGGTGCCACGGAGCGTTTGAGGCTCCTGTACCTCCGAAATCCCTGCGTCCGCCCCCGAAATTTGTTCAAGAGGCAATACGTCGGGCTGAAGGGCAGCAGAAAATTAGAGAGCGCCAACAGGGGCGCGGACGAGGAATTGTCTCTGCAAAAATGGGAGATAGGCGCTTTGTTGCAGTCGGAAATAACGTCTTCCATTCCGAAATGTGGGTGACGTTTTGTGACTTTCTCTTCTCCTATATAAAGTCAAAGCTCGGTTCCGAGTGGGGCAACAGCGAACTAGAGAAGGATATTGCCGACCGGCATCCGGTGATGCAGTGGCACGATGCGGTCGCAAAGGCTCAAGCGGAACATCCCGCCGCCGAGAAAAAGGCTGTGAAATCCTCACCAATGACTGGAGCGATGATCTGCTATCTCGGACTGTCCTACGATCTCTACCTCTTGGAACACAACGTCGAGTTACAGGAGCGGTATCTGAAGCGTCTGAAGGACGTGCGGAATTTCCAAGGAGCCTATTACGAATTGATCATCGCTGGCATTCTGCTTCGTGCGGGTTTCCATCTCGAACTTGAGGATGAGACAAACAACTCTACAAAGCATTGCGAGTTCTCTGCCGTTTCGAAAACCACAGGTCAGAAATATTGGGTCGAGGCAAAGATGCGTTCCGTTGCGGGCGTCTTAGGCAAGACACAGCACGATGGCGTGAAGCCGACCGATCGCGACGCTACCCGCAATCTGACGGTTCACTTGAATGGTGCACTGGGCAAGCCAGCCGCGGATCAGCGGCTGATATTCATCGATCTCAATGCCGAGATACCAGATGAGAACGCGATGCCCGATTGGTTCGACAAGGCTATTAAGCGTCTCGACGCGCGAGAGAAGGATTTGAAGAAGGACCAGACTGCATACGTCTTTGTGACAAATCTTCCCTTCCACCGCTACCTGAACAATACGTCGATTGCACGACAGGCTCTCGCCTACGGTCTCGGCATCCCTGATTTTAGTAAGCCCGCACCGCGTACCCTTAGGGAAGCATATCGCCTCAAGCGAAAGCATATCGACGGTCATGAAATCATGGGGGCCATTCGAGAATATCCCGTTTTCCCCGACACGTTCGATGGGTCTCTTCGATCCGACGCCAGTGGCCTGAACATCAAGATCGGTGAAACCTATCTGTTCTCGGATATCGGAGATGCCCCGGGAACTGTCGCTACTGTGACCACCGGTGCAGTGGACGACATCAAGGGAGAAGCGCTCATAGGAGTTACCACACAGGATAGCAAAAGCTTCATCATGCGGCAGCCGCTAACTCCGGAACAACTGGAGGACTATCGGCGCTTCCCTGATCTATTTTTCGGGCAGGAAAGCGGCAATGGGGGTGGTATCGATGATCCCCTCGACTTCTTCGAATGGTTGCTAAAAACCTATTCGAAGTCGTCAAAGGAAAAGTTACTGGAGTTCATGTCGGACGATCCGAATGCCACGGCCTTGGCAAACCTGCCGCAATCGGACCTCGCAGAAATTTATTGCGAGCGATTGGTCTTAAACTTTCTTGTTCAACATGCTCCTGAGAAATTGCAGCTACCTCCGGCTTAGCAATGCGATAGCTTCCACGGCTGACAGCCCAAAATTGAGCCGCGCAAAAGTCCACACAACCGAGAATAAAAGCAGACCAGAATTGCCACCAAGCCGCTGAAATAACGACAACATTTGATAAGTTTTTATCGGTTCGGTTTGGTGCCAAGACGCCTCTTCTGTGCCGTTCCTTTGCAGGTCAATGCGGCGCTCTCTCCCGCCGGTTCTGTTGCATCACACCTCAACTGAACCACTGCAATCCGAGGGGTATATCGCACCCGTGCCGACGGTTGCAAACCGCGCTTCAAGGTGTCCACTCTCGCATTCGTGACCGACAGTCTAGTATGTCCGGCGCAAGCATTCGCGTGCAACGGTTGCAAATAATTGCAAACCGGACGAATGGATGGCATCCCGACAATTGGAATGCGCATAAAATTCCACCAGCCGTCGTACTTTTCAGTGAAAGATGACCTCGGAACATGGACAAGCTGTCTTCAATTGAGATACGCAACTATTTGGATACATGCGATTTGGGGTGGCGGGTTGATATCGCGGGTTATTGCTACAGAATTTATGCGTCCCATGTTAAACGGGAAGACCGGCCCAGCCCTCATCATATGCCAAAAGCAAAATGGCGAAGAGGTTGAAGTAGTAGCCAAGTGCTCCGCTGGCTGCGAGCAGAAGGAAAAGAGCCTTGCTGCCGAGGTGATTGGCGCTTGTCTCGCTGCCGACTTGGGCCTCCCAATTCTCGAGCCGTTTCTCGTTGAATTAGACCCGGATTTTATCGCGTCCGTCCCCGATGCTATGCATCGCGAAAAAATGGCGGTGAGCAATATCGTCGCATTTGGATCGAAGCACGTCACAGGACAGTATTCGGCGTGGACAAACGGAAACCTTATTTCCGAAGCAATGCTGCCAAGGGCCGTTGCCGTGTTCGCTTTTGACGGGATTATCCAAAACCCTGACCGCCGTGAGGGAAACCCGAATTGCTTGGTTCGAGGTGATGAAATCAGAATAATTGACCACGAATTGGCATTCGCGCACAGCTTGATCTTGTTTTGGAAAGCACCGTGGAAAGTTGGCGGGTTGCAAAACCTTGAAGCGCCCGGTTTCCACATCTTCAGGGCGGGATTGAAAGGCAAGCAAATCGATTACAGCCCTATCCGCGCCGCGTGGGCAGGCTTGTCAGATGCCCAAATTCTGGCGTATGGAAACGCCATTCCGGCAGAGTGGGCGGACGCAACGAATTCTGTTGCCAGCGCGTTACAACTGATTAAGGATGCGCGTGATAACATTGACGCGTGCATTACGGAAATTCAACGGGTGCTGCAATGACATCAAAACAGCGGTATACATACACGGTTCTGCGCTATGTACACGATGTCGTGACGGGTGAGTTTATCAACGTTGGCTTGCTGATGTTTGCTCCGAAAAGCAACCTCGTAAAAGTTGCTGTACGCACGTCAATTGGCCGTATCAAGCATGTCTTCCCTGATCTGGATCGCCACGCGTTTTTGAGCGCCGTGAAGGCCGCCGAGCGCTCAGTGCGAAAAATCAGTAAAGGCTTGGAGCAAGGTGACTTATTGGCTGAATTCGGGGACGCGGCTTCGATTGCGCGCAAGGTTCTCGTATCCGACGATAGTTCGCTTCAGTGGTCTCCCGTGTCCGGTGGATTGACGGAAGATGCCGAGAGGACTTTCGACCGTGTTTACCGTCGATATGTGAGCCGCTACGATGCAAAATCGCGACATCGCCGAAGCGACGACGAGGTTTGGCGTCCCGTGCGTCTTTTATTGGAAGAAAAGAACGTCCCGGTGGAATTTGACGAGAAAATCATCGCCGGAACGTCAGACGAAATCGTGTTTAAACGAGCGTGGCGCAACGGCGTATGGCACGCGTATGAGCCTCTTTCGTTTGATCTGGCCGACGCTGAAGGCATCAAAGACAAAGCCCGGCGTTGGCGCGGACATCTCGAGGCTGTGCATGATGGCGTGAAAAGCGATCTAAAGTTGCATTTCGTCGTAGGGGCACCGCAAAATGCTGCTCTTTTGGGGGCGTATCATAATGCCATCAAGATATTGAGCGAGGCTGCTTTTCACCCTGAAATTTATGAAGAAGATCAGGTCCCCCAACTGGTTAGCAAGATTGAGGACGAAGTGCGCGAGCATGCAGCTTCACACGCCTGATTGATTGAGATTGTGTTTATTCTAAAAAACGGTGCCGGATGCGATCCCGCACCGTTTTTTGTGGCATGGCAAGCCTCGCGCAACTCTTGCACGGGAAAGCGTTCGCACTACTCCTGCTCGCCTGTCCGGGAACGGAAAGTGGGCGCGATTTTGACATTATAGCGCGCCAATGGCCGCGATGTCTGTGTACGTGACCTTGGAAAGCTCGTTGTAGATTTCCGCAAGCGGTAGGTCCGAACCATACTTTTCATCTGTGGCGGTCCGTTTCCAGCCACCGATGAGACGCCGCCGCTCTTGCGGTACACCCGCGAGCCGCATCGCGTTCGCCCAATTGTGCCGAAAGGAATGGAAAGAGGTCTTTGCCTCCTTCGCCTTCTGCTTGTCGAGCAGTCGGGAAAACCATTTTTGAAAACCGTCAGAGTAGTATCCCGGATGTCTTTCTTCAGGTCCGGAAACAACCGCTCCCTATTGCCGTCGCGCAGGCTTTGAACGAAATCTAGAAATCCAAGTTCTACCAACCGGGGATGCACAGGCACGCGGCGACGGCTTGAGGCGGTTTTCGTCCGCTGACCGCCATCCTCGTGCTTGGCGTGGCCCTTTTTGTCACCCATGCTATCGGGTCTGATGTCGAAGAAATCTATGCTGCCTTCTCGCTTGATGTCTTCCAGACGAAGCTGGCAGATTTCGTTCAAGCGCATCCCTTGGTAGAGGCCAATAAGCGGCACCCAGAATTTCGTGCCCTTGGGCCGCAGCGTGCCAACCTTGGCCCAGTTCCGACCGTCGTCCTGACAGCCTGTGTAGATCGCCGCCGAGAAAATCTTCTCAAGCTGTGCGGGACTGAACGGATTGCGATCCTCTTCTGAATGCTCATGACCTTCGAGCCCCAGCTTGCGAGCCGGATTTTTGTCGATGCGCTCCTCGACAACACCATAGTTGAAGAGTGCGCTCATCTTGTGGACATAACTGTTGACGGTCGTCGGGCTCAACGTGTTGCGCCCATCCTTCTCGGCTTTTTCGGCAGCCTGCGCGAATGTCAGGTCGCGATAGAACTTTGTGGAGTTGGGAGGCAGCCGTATGAGCAAATCCCGAACGCGCTTGCAATCGTCGCGGTCAATATCTCGAAGACGCCGGTCATGCCCAATTACCTCGTCCATGACGCGGAATAGGAGCGCGTAGTCCAGTTCGACTTTTTTCCGCATATCCTTTCGGTTGGGATCAGCCTTAAACTCTTCGATTAGTTCCGCAAGGGTTACAGTGCGCTTTCCCCGGCGCCGGGGCGAGTTCATGGCTTCCTGTAGATCAGCATCCCGGATGTATGTGGGGATGGCGGCGATTTGCTCCACTTCTTGCCGTATTAGTTCGACAGCGGCCCGCCGGACGAGATCGAAAAAGAAGCGGTATTTCCAGCCAGCAACGTTTGCGACAAGTTCCACCCTGAAGGTCAAAGCGTCTTTCTTGGTCCTGCGAGTGGCCAATCCATTTCGCTGAGCAATTAGCTGGATGGTCCGCCGGAGAAGGGGATCATGCATGGGATGCGACTGTAGAGATAAAAGCTGTAGTTCCTTGACTGCCTTTAATCGCCGCTCTTCAAGCTCCCCCTTATCTTCAACTTCCTCCGGCTCCGGCTCATAGAGATCACCACCCGCAAAATAGTTGGCTCGCGCCACGTAGGTGTTTGAGAACCAGTCTGTGACGATCTTCTCAATTTCATCGGCAGAAAGGTCGTCTAGCTTTCGGCTATTTTCCGGTGGATAAAGCCGTCCGGAAGCCGCATCCAACAGCTTCTGGTGGTCTGCATTGACGAATGTCGCCAATCGGGAGGCTTCTTTGAAGTCCGACGTCTTCAAACTGGTGATCAGAAATTCCTTCCCGATGGCGTTCCTGAGTTCCGTTGGCACTCTTCTCCGCACGTAAAAACAGCGTCCACGAAGGTACAAGTACTTGTCGGGAGAAATTGACTTCCAAGCCATATGTGTAACAGTTGTGTGTAACAGTACGTTTCAAAAACCACCATAAACTCAAAATGTTATGAAAATCAAACTCTGAGGATGTAGATGGTGGGCCCGGAGGGACTCGAACCCCCAACCAAGCGGTTATGAGCCGCCGGCTCTAACCATTGAGCTACAGGCCCGGAGACAGCACAGCTGCCGTGTCCGGCGCAATGGTTCCCCGGAACGTTTTTCGCTCTAACGCAATTCTTCTGCGGTCACAAGGGACTGCCGCAATAGCTTCACAATCAATCGGCAAGACGTCAATTGAGACTTCACAATCAGGGAGTGAAACACCGTGCTGCCGAACACCAGAACAATCGCCTTCAGCCTTCTGCTTGGCCTTCCGGCCGCAGCTGCCATGGCGCTGCCGGCGCTGGCCGCTGATTCGCAGCCGCGCGAGGCCGTGATTTCCGTTAGCGGCGAGGGGCAGGCAAGCGTCGCGCCCGACATGGCGGTCCTCAGCCTTTCCGTCGTGAAACAGGCAAAGACCGCACGTGAAGCGCTCAACGAAAACAACAAGTCGATGAGCGACGTCCTTGCCGCGTTGAAGAAGGCGGGCATCGCGGAGCGGGATCTCCAGACTTCAGGCTTTTCGGTGCAGCCGCAATTCAGCTATCCACAGTCCAACGACGGTCAGCCTCAGACCCCGCAGTTGGTGGGCTACCAGGTGTCCAACTCGTTGAGCGTGCGCGTCCGCGACCTGTCCAAGCTCGGTGCAATTCTCGACGAAGCCGTCACGCTCGGCGTCAATCAGGGGGGCGATATTCAGTTCACGAACCACAAGCCGGAGACGGCGATGGAGGAGGCGCGCAAGAATGCGGTCGCCAACGCCATCGAGAAGGCGAAGACCCTCGCCGCGGCGGCCGATGTCAAGCTCGGGCGGGTGATCGAGATCAGTGAAACGTCGCCGCGTCCACAGCCGGTTCCCGTCGCACGGGCTGCGATGATGAAGGAGACGGCCGACTCGGCGGTGCCCATCCAGGGCGGTGAAACCAGCTACAACATTACCGTCAACGTGACATTTTCGATCGCGCAGTGATCGCAAGGCAGCGTGACTGCCGTTAATTTGATAGCGAGTATGCCATTGATATTCTTTGCAATATCAATGGCCTGTTTGTTTTTGCCGGGCGCGGTGGAACCTCTGGGCGACAAAAGGCTTTATCACGCATATATTACACCATAACATTGATCGTGTTTTCGGTCCGCAGGGGAATTCTGAGTTCTGTTTCCCATGTTGCTGCCGGCCGAAGAGGAGGAATGGCACTAGCCCTAAAGAGGAGACAGACATGACGAATGCCTTGCCGCCGCTTCACAATGGACACGCCCCGTTCACCCTTCAG
>Ga0123340_1005862_pt1 | contig 11708 bp, 10 predicted proteins | sample SirMexnodulemix_FD_89961 | JGI IMG/M metagenome (GOLD analysis project Ga0123340, IMG submission 89961) | Root nodule microbial communities of legume samples collected from Mexico - Siratro Mexico nodule mix | ecosystem: Host-associated > Plants > Roots > Nodule | place: Mexico: Nepantla... | reverse complement strand
TTAATAAAATATTATATATAAATAAAATAATAATATATATTAGTGTTAAATGGTGTCAAAGATGAATAGTAGTGTCAAAATATCACCATCCTTTAAATACTATCTTGTTTTAACATTCCAAAAATCAACACAGGACCAATATAGCTAGAATAAACTTTAATTCAATCTTATGAAATAAGATTTACGTTCATTTATATAATATAATTTAATTATATTTATAATCGATACGACTTTCAATATTATGTTATATATAATTTTGTTTTATGCTTCAGCAAATTAGCTTAAGTCTCTGCGTTCTCTTCTCTTCTTCCATAGGCAATCGGGATCACTACTTAAACAAAATTTGTTGAATAAAAGGTATGGTTTTGACTAAGTAATCTGTTCTATCAAACATTTGATTCTTACAACCAATTAGTTTTCGTTAATTTTGAAACCAAATTCTCAGCCAATAACAAAATACTAATAATTTAAACACTAACTTAAATACGTTATGTAGGTACAATATACAATGCTCGGTACCAGAAAAATTAAATACGTTACCTCATTATGTCATCATCAGTTTTTTCAGTGCGTTATCACAGTCTTCTACTATTATACAAAGCCGTGGGTCATATAGCAATTAATTAAAAAAGTTCCAAACTAAGAATAATATTGGTTATAAGTCTTTACACCATACACGCACTAAAAACAATTGATTAACCCAAAGAAGTAACCAACCCGAATGGTAACAAACAAATTGCCATTGTCTTTAACAGTAAAAACCTACGAAAGGTTGAAGAGATTGGCAATTCCTTCTTAGTTTTGCAACTCTACTATGATACAAATGAATCTTCTTCTGCATATTTGGTTCAGTGCACTAGAAACGTGGAAGATCCCAGGGTGAGTTCAGAAAAAGGGTAACGTAGTTTGAGAGTGGTGGCATTAGATGAAGGGGTAGGTGGGGTTGTGAGTAGAGAGAGTCACGAGATAGAAAATGTAACGTAAGTACGCTGAAAAAGAAAAGTTCGTAAATTTTGAAGAGGGCATGAGATGAGGCAGTTATAGGCAGTAGTACTGTATCTGTATCCATCATTTTCTGATTCCGCGTCATGTCACTTGGATAGAAATAGAAGAAACTAGAGACGTAGATGTGATTTGTTTTGTTGCATAGGATAATAGAAATACGAAAATCTACGTGACATAAAAAAGGTGTGGTTGCGGTTTGCCTATCAATTCATGGTATCCCCACAACGTTGGCCAATCCTCTTCACTTGTTCTTCCGCACATCCCATCTCTCTCTCTCTCTCTCTCTACTTGGACCCCGTCCTCAGTGTCTCTTCTCTCTGGTTGCAACTTGGGTGTGAAAGGACCAAAATACGAATTTTCTGGAAAAGAAATCAATCCCCCCTCCCAAAAGAAATGCTAAAGTGTGGGAGAAAGGGGTGTTAAAAGATAAGTGCCAAGCCTCAAAGTTGTCTACTCAAATATCAGATTGTGCTTTTTACCTTCTTATGGCCTATAATCTCCCTCAGTAAAGAAAACCAAGACCAAAAGGAATAAAAAAAAGTGGGAGAGAGAGGGAGAAGTAGAGAACAGGAGAGAAAGAGATAAGACTTGGTGGTGTTGTTCAGGCTCAGTACTCAAAGGGAAAGGATTAAGGAAAGAGATCTGGTATATGGTTGTGTGTGTGAATAATAGAGTGCTTGAGGTTGTGGTGTTGGTGAAGAATATTTGTGGAGATGTCAGGAGGAGGATGCAGCATAGTGTGGTTTAGGAGAGATCTGAGGGTAGAGGATAACCCTGCACTGGCTGCAGGAGTGAGAGCAGGAGCTGTGGTTGCTGTTTTCATCTGGGCTCCAGAAGAAGAGGGTCAATACTACCCTGGCAGGGTCTCTAGGTGGTGGCTCAAACAAAGTTTGGCTCACCTTGATTCCTCTTTGAGAAGCCTTGGCACTCCCCTAATAACCAAGCGTTCTACTAATAGTGTTTCTTCTCTATTGGAGGTCGTTAAGTCCACTGGGGCTACTCAACTCTTTTTCAACCATTTATATGGTGAGTTTCCATTTTTTCCTTTTCTTACATGACCTACTTTTCATGCTTATTATGTATGGTATATGGTTCTTGTGTTTTCTGGTGCAACTTCCCTCCTTTCCTTTTAGATGATTATTGGTTATCATATCATGCTACCTTCTTTTGTTTTGTTCAATTGTTTTTGGAGGGTTTATGTGAAAACCTCTAGATTGCTACCTAAAGATGGTATATGACTATGGCAGATTCATTGCTTTGTAAGGACCAACATCATTATATATTGTAGGATCCTTAATTCTGTCAATTCTAGTTGTTTCTATTATCATTTGGTGAACTTTTTCTTTATATTTTGTGTTATGGTTGTCTGAATTTTTCTTCTTCGTATAACCTGTCTTGTCATTTGGAATCTCTACTTATATAGTTGGATTTCCTTTTTCATATAAGAAAAGTGAAGTTCGTCACTGCAGCTTCATGATGATATCAAAGTGAGTAATTATCTGTGTTGCAGATCCATTGTCACTTGTGAGGGATCACCGAGCAAAGGAGGTTCTGACTGCTCAAGGCATTACCGTACGTTCATTCAACTCAGACTTATTGTATGAACCATGGGATGTGAATGATGCTCATGGCCAACCATTCACAACTTTTTCTGCTTTTTGGGAAAGATGCCTCAGCATGCCTTATGACCCACAAGCACCTCTTCTCCCACCTAAAAGAATTATTCCAGGTCTACTTTTATTCATTTTTCTTCTCAGCCTCATATTTTTGTTTTTATTAATTTAATATCAATTGGGGGCCAGCTGCGTAAGTCATTCACCTTTTGTGGTTCTAGTTTGAAGTCGGCACTTCAACAAATTATCCAAATTGGGAAATGAACACCGATGCTTTTAACCGCTTAAAAAGTTCCTATGTAACATAGCAAAAAGGTAAAAAAATTAAAATCATACTATTTAACGACATGAAACTTGCTTTAAATTTTAGATGCAAATAAAAGTTCATAGATCATTCGGCCAATAGGCTTCCAAAGTAGGTCGTCCAACCATTGTAAACAAATAAACTTAACGATGCAACAAATACTGTATTCAATTGCTACATCTGACATGTTTTGGTTATGTAGATATGCAATCTTTATGAGTTTGGTCTGAAAATCTTTGCATGATTAATGGACTAAATCACACAATGATCTTAGTTTTGTAAACTCTACAAGTATCTCATGTGTACTTCAGTATATTTGGTACAACTTTTTTCTATGTAGCACTGCATTTGTCATGCATTTAATTTGCACTATGTTAACTATTGTTGCTTTGTTTCAGGTGATGCTTCAAGGTGCCCTTGTGACACATTGATGTTTGAAGATGAATTGGAGAAGGCAAGCAATGCGCTTCTTTCTCGAGCATGGTCACCGGGGTGGAGCAATGCTGACAAGGCATTGACAGCATTCATAAATGGTCCTCTGATTGAATACTCAAAGAATCGTAGGAAGGCTGATAGTGCCACAACCTCATTTCTCTCTCCACATTTACACTTTGGTGAGGTGAGTGTAAAGAAAGTGTTCCATCTTGTCCGCATCAAGCAAGTGTTTTGGGCCAACGAAGGAAACAAGGCTGGTGAAGAGAGTGTGAACTTGTTTCTCAAGTCTATTGGTCTGAGAGAGTATTCAAGGTATATCAGTTTCAACCACCCCTACAGTCATGAGAGGCCCCTTCTAGGCCACCTGAAGTTTTTCCCTTGGGTGGTGAATGAAGGGTACTTCAAGGCTTGGAGACAAGGAAGAACAGGGTACCCTTTGGTGGATGCTGGAATGAGAGAGTTGTGGGCAACTGGTTGGTTGCATGATCGGATACGTGTGGTGGTTTCAAGTTTCTTTGTGAAGGTGCTGCAGCTTCCCTGGAGATGGGGAATGAAGTATTTCTGGGATACCCTTTTGGATGCAGATCTTGAGAGTGATGCCCTTGGATGGCAGTACATATCTGGTACTCTCCCTGATGGTCGCGAATTTGATCGAATAGATAATCCGCAGGTGCTGTTGCTTCTGTGTAAAAACTACATAATCTTGTTTTGTGTGGATTGCATTTTTGTGTATGTTCATCTGTGTACATGTTATGTTCTTTTTTATATTGAAAAGGAAAGCAATGTCACGAGTTTCATATATAATCCTGTTGTTATTACTTTTCTGGTTTGAATAATTTGTGCCGAATCAAAGACTCTTTTGTCCACCACTGAGGTTTTGTACAAGTGAAATAGAACAAAATGTACTTCCACCCTCTTCTCTGAACTCCCTTAAATATTTATGGTTTGAATTTTAGATGAAGGCAAAAGGTTCATCCCAATATTGATTACATTTCAGTGAGTAGAGAGAAGTTTCATTTGTCTGATCTGGAGTGATGCCTTCTTTTAACTCTGACAAGTGTTTGAGAGTAAAAATTCTCGGCATGGACACGGTTGATGAATCATAATTATTGAGTTAATATTTTGACTTAATCATGACTCTGTGTCTTCAACTTTGGGGGCAATTGAAACTCTAGATATTTTGATTATGATTTATGAACTCTGACATTAACATTTTGAAACTCCAACTATATGGTACTGCCAGCTATTTGAATGCTTAAAGATGGTAATAACTTGTGATTGATAAACTCATTTGATTTTTTTTTTCAGTTTGAGGGGTATAAATGTGACCCAAATGGAGAATATGTTCGACGCTGGCTTCCTGAACTTGCTAGATTACCAACTGAATGGATACACCATCCGTGGAATGCACCAGAGTATGTACTACAAGCTGCTGGAATCGAACTTGGTTCAAATTATCCTCTTCCCATTGTGGGAATAGATGCTGCAAAAGTTAGACTGCAAGAAGCACTCATACAAATGTGGCAACAAGAAGCAGCTTCAAGAGCTGAAATTGAAAATGGAACCGAGGAAGGGCTTGGAGACTCATCTGAATCAGCCCCTATTGCTTTTCCTCAAGACACACATATGGAAGAAGGGCCTGCTGAACCTATTAGGAACAACCCACCTCATGGTACTCGGCGCTACGAGGATCAGATGGTCCCAAGTATGACTTTTTCCCATGTGAGAGTGGAAGAGGAAGAAACATCTTCAGACCTTCGAAACTCAGCAGCGGACAACAGAGCCGAAGTTCCTACAAATGTGACCACACAACAAAATGCAAGAGAGACAGTGAATCAAGGAGGGCTGCTGAATGTAAATAGAAACACTCGAGTACAGAATAATGCTACAGTGTGGCTGAGAAATGCAGCAGAAGATTCCACAGCAGAATCTTCGAGTAGTACTAGAAGAGAAAGGGATGGAGGTGTAGTTCCAGTTTGGTCTCCCCCAGCATCTAACTTCTCAGAACAATATGTAGATGATGAAAATGGTATTGGAGCCAGTTCATCTTACTTGCAGAGGCAGCATCCTCAGTCTCATCAATTGATGAACTGGACGCGGCTACCTCAGACTGGGTGAGATTTCCCAAAGCACTGAAAAGTACTTTGTGCTTCATGCTAAACTCTTTCATTACGACTTTCCTAGGTTATGTTCTCCAACCATTTGGTGATTTTGGAAATACTATGGCTAACCTGCTTCTGTTCAATTTTCTTAGCCTTATTTAGAGATCTATAAAGCCCTTGTTCATGCTTGTTTTTTTGGTTTTTTCACTCTTCTGATTCTCCTCTTCACGAGTACTACATAAGTTGTAGAATTTTATTACATCTATAAACACTTAGCGAATGCCAATATTTTTGTCCTGCTGGATGATGTTTTTGGCAATGCATCTACAGTGACTTTACCACATTAATTTTACCACTGCATGATATTCTAACCTTTCAATAAATTTTATCAGTATAATATATTTTTATTATATAATCGAGGTTTGAAAGAACAAAAGGTGGATCATAATATTGACCGTGTCTAGTTTTTCAAACCGTTCCAGTTGTTTCTGATCTAATGTTATGATCTTTTCCATCTTTTTGTTACCATGTTACAATCAACACTTTCATTACAGGTAATTCGGAGCTAGAACGTGCCGATTAGTATCAGGGAGATGGAAAATGCACTCTGCCCCCATCTTTTGGGAAAAGTGGGATGGCGAACCTCGTATTGGACATACATGTGATCATTTCCTACATCCTTAAACATGTCTTGAGACATGATTAACGGCTGACCTCGAAGTGCATGAAAATTTCAGTTCATGCGGGTAGTAGTTTCATCTCCAGTGCCTTTTGCTCTCTTGTACAAAATTTTTAGGCCTACTGTATAGTATAATTTGTGTTGTGGAGGAGAAAGAGCCACTATTCGAATTGGACCTTTGGTAGTCTCCTAAACTCAGGGTTGTGCTTATCATTTGAGGTAGTTAGTTATTTACATTTCCTGTCCCGTAATCCTGTACATTTATTTTGACTGCTGTAAAGTGCATTCATCTCGATGCTCACATCTCCAAAACTTCTCTATATGGCAAACTAAAAAGACAGTGCCATGACACTTTTTGGTTTTGTTTTTCCTGTCCTTGTAATGCTTATTCCTGAACTATCCTGTGGTTGAGTAAAGATATGCAAATAATTGCAACAATTTACTCACTTACTCCTGAACTATAACGAAAGAATGGGAACTTCCATTTCTAAGGGTATTGCTAAAGCAATCATATTGTTTATTTTTAAGCTAAGTAAATATTACAGATCCCAAAGGGTTTGATCAAGTTCATGGAATGGAAGTGTACCATTTATATTTTAAAGGAAATGATTATGATTGCATATGTTACAATAAGATGGCTCAGGTTTTGCTGTTTTGTTTACTTCTAGGAATTTGTATAGTATACTTGCTGTGAGTGTTCCCAGAGTTGGGCTTATGATAAAGCCAAATGTTTTTGCAACCACCAGATATGATAGCCGGGCATAAACTCCTTGCTGGATTCATGGAAGCTCCGGTGATTTGGCTGCAAAAATATATGCTATGTTCAGTAACTTGTTCATTGAAATTGCACCTATTGTCTTGTGTAAGAGCAAGACTTCTTATTGTGATAAGAGGACCATAGAAGTTGTTTGTTACCCGGCGGTGATAATGTTAATCAGAACTGAGATGTCTGTCGCAACTCCAGTGAGATCTTTTCTCTGTTCAATGAATAAAGGCACCAAATTAGTTCCTACCTCATAAAAACATGCAACAAATGCCAGATTTGTGCATAGGAACAATTTTGTTCTTCCTAAGTAAACGTTAAACCATTCACTTTGGAGACAAAGATGAGGAATTATAACCACTGATTGGAAATTTGTCCAAAAATTGTAATTACTAAATGATTTGTAACATGTACATTCATTATTTTTCGTAATTTTACTATTTTGTAACTCTTTACTTTTATCTCCCAAGTACACTGTGCAGCCATCTTTTCACTAGAAACAAATCAGAAACCGCGAACTTAAGCTCCTCTAATGATAAAAGAGTTCAACACAGCATGAGTAATATACGGCAGGACCATATCCTTATCGGTCTAAACCAACATCTTCATCGGTTCGGTCGAGTCTGTTATCAAAGATGATAGTTTGATAACAGAAATTAACAAAATGTCAACATGTGACAGTATTTGAACTAATTATGTCCAAGATAAGGGAGTAACCTGTCAATGACACTCCAATGCTAAAGTCAATATTTAGATATCGGAGCAATGACAATAGAGTTTTTATGTGTACCTTTTCACATGAGCCTTGTTCACTTATGTATAGGGAGTTACTGACACCACTTTGACATGATTGTTTCAGATATTGTCACATGTCAGTTTTTACAGACTGCTGCTGTCAAAGATTGTCTGTAACCTGTCATCTTTGATAATGGACTCGACCAATAAGATGTCGGTTTAAACCGATAAGGGTATAGTCTTGGCTGTATAGTACATCAACCAATAAAAATAATTAGAAATGATTGCTCAGATTTTAGTGGTAAAGGTCAGCCTCAAAATTCTTAATTTTGTTCAAGTTTATGCCTACCACTAAGCGTTTTATTCTAATGCTTAGTGTTGTTTCCGATTTTTTTTTTTTTCTGTTTGTTATCGTTATCTGTTTGCCTCTTTCTCTGCATATATAAGCTTTGTTTTCCCTTGTATATCATAGAATTAATAAAAAAAACTTTCATTAGTTTTCCCTTTCTTCCTTTGTTTCCTCTCTCTTTGCCTTAGTTTTTATTTGTTGCATACCATACCCTCCATCAAGGTTGTATGGCGATTGCAGTAGCAATCTAAGATGATATCATAAATCTTCTTTGGAAGAGTTATGTTATGTATCTTTGATCTCTTGATGACACTGCTAATGAATTTACGAAGGAAGATACATCTTATGAAACATGGAAACATTGCAATAACATGATGGTTTCTTGCCTTGTCCATTCGGCATTACTCTTGACATATAAAAGTAGAGGCAACACTACATCATAATGTTCTTGTAAGGGATGTTGGAGAAACTGAGAAAATGTATGGATGACGTAACTTAACTCAGGGCGAGTAATGGTAAGATAGACAAGGCGGCCTAAAAGTTGTCGAAACCGTGCAAGATCATCATAAGTCAAACCATCTGCAATATCTAATATTTTATTTTGATCTTTGGGAAAAGCAACTGGTTTGCACCCAAATAAGCCACATTCACTTAAAATACCCATATCAAAAAGGATATCATCAACATAGATAAGAATAACAACAAAACCGTGATCTTGAGTGAAGGGGAACAACATGTAATCAACTTTGGATTAGTGAAACTCGAAACAAAAGAGAGTCCCAAAGTTTCGCAAACCAATTTTGCGGTGGCTGCTTGAGACCATAAAGGAAACGAAGTAGTTTGCATGTAGATATAGGAGAACCAGTAGAAAAACTAGGACGAAAGAACATATACATTTTCTCCTTAAGATCTCCATTAAGAAAGCATTATGAACATCCACTTGATCTTTTGCAACAACTACAGAGAGAAAAGTGCGTGCACTCACCATTTTTGCAACAGGAGCAAATGTTTCATTATAATCTTGTCCTTCAATTAGGTTATTGCTTGTAATAACTAATTATATTATTGGATAAAGCCATCAAAATTATACTTAATTTGAAAAATCCATTGGCAAGGAATTACCTTTTTACCAGGAGGGAAATGAGTAACTATCCAAGTATGCTTATCCTCTAAAGCTTGAATTTCAAGTTTCATAGCATGCTACCAAAGTGGATCCTTCATCGCCTTTTTAAATGACCATGCTTCAATGGTACTATTGATAGCCACTAAGAAATTTTTAATGTTGAGAATAGAAAACATTGTCTATAACAAAGTTATCAATAAGATAAGGAATACCTGAGAAAACATTGAAGAGGGGTTGAAAGAAGAGGGTCTAGTAGTAGTGTGACAATGATAGTCTTTCAAATAAGTTAGTGTTTGATGAGTTCTGGTTGAGAGGCACTAAAGGTGGAGACGGAAGGTAAGAACATCTCCCCTTATCAGCCAACTCTAGTGGAGATGGAGGATTCAAGGTTCTCCCTTTGTCCACAAACTTCGGATCTGATAGGGGTGCAAAATCCAAAGATAGAGCACAAATTCATATTGCTCATGATAAATAATAGATGAAGATAAATCGTGTTGGAACTTTAGGAATGTCTACAGTAGGTCATGCAAATGGAAATTGTAACTTCAAAAAATTGAACATCACATGAGACAAATATCTTGTTAGTATCCAAATTAAACACCTTATAAACTTTTTCATTTGTGGGATAACCCACAAAAATACATTTCTGTGTGAGCAAGCAACAAATTTATCAAACGATTTAAGCCAAATTGGAGTTTAACCCAACTAGCCAATGACCAAATATGATCATAATTGGCTGGAATTTCATGAAGCACTTAATATAGACATTTTCCTTTAAGCAATGGAGTGGAAGTTTAGTTAACCAAATGAACATTCGTTAGAATCCATTCATCCCATAAATTAATAGAAAGATATTTATCAAACCGCAAAACACGAGCCACACTAAGAATATGACAATGATATCATTCAACTCTTCCATTCCATTGTGGGGTGTATGCACATGAAAAATTGTTGTAGAATGTCTCAATTATCAAAAAAGGAATGAAGAGGGAAAGAGATAAATCTGATTGCATTATCAATTTGGACTCGTTTAACTATAGAATTGAACTAAGTGCTCACCATTGTAATAAATTTGATTAAAGTAGAGAAAATTTCATGATTGTCACACAAATAAACCTATACATGACGACTAAAATCATCTAAAATAGTAAGAAGGTACCATGCACCATAGGAAGAGGTTGTGTGATATGGTCCCCACAAATAACAATGAATCAAATCAAAATAATTCAAAATTTGCTTTTTTACTAATAGGAAATTGACGACAAGTTCTTTTTTGGCCCGATAACATACATCATAAAGAGTCATTTTATGAGAACTAAAAATAAATGGTAACAAAGTTAAATATTATCAAAAATGATATCCCAAACGTCAATGTCATAAATCAAAAGAAGAAGAACCTTGAATCACATTTATAGAAACTGATTGAGAAATCATATACATTATATAGGAAACATGTAAAATTATTAAATATGGGTATATATTTGGTACAAAGTAGCAACTAAGGAAAAGAAATCAAGTTGCACATAAGAGATAACACATAAAAAACATTGTAAGTAGCAAAAATGAGGTAAGCGGAAGTCCTACATTAGACTACAAGGGTACGATCACCATTTGGTAATTCTATTGAACAAGGAGAAATAGTGTGGATATTAGAAAGGAAGGATATGGTCCCAATCATGGAAGCTCCACTATCCAGAAACCAAGGTTTTTGAAAAGATACTATACCCAATAAATTTTTGATGGATGGTTTGGAGGTAACAACAATGCAAGTCGACTCTAGTTCATCGTAAATGGATCGAAGCTTTATACAATAATCAATAATAGGTGCACCATGTTGCTTCATAGTGGCGTGGGAAAGAGATGAAAAATATCGGGAATGTTGGCAATTGCAAATAGTTCTTTGAGATCATTCTAGAGACCTTTCGTGGTTTTAAAACACTTGATAAATGGTTGTAGTTGAGGATTAATGGTGTTGTGAACCCAACTATTAATCGTGGAGTTGCATAGGGACTAAGCATATGCCTCATCAGAAGTATCATTAGTGGGGGCTGATAGTGTTGCCCAAAACGAAACAAAGCTTGTTCTTGGCTTCCAATGCAAATACACATTTACTTTGTCCAATTTTCATAATTGGATTGTCTAACCGGACAATGGTGAGAATGACATCAGGGTGATCAAAGGGATAAAGGGAAAAAGGTGATTTTGGATATATAATTCTAAAAGACAAATTTACGGAAAATATGATGAGGAAAAGATGACGTATGATCGTCAAGCTCTGATGTCATGAAGGAAGTTGCTTTTAATTAAGTATCGTACACTTTTGGTCATTATATAAACCTTTAAAATAATAAAAAATCTACAAGATAAAATAGAAATGTTAAAATATCGAAAACAATATTCCTGAAAAATAACATATCATGTGTAATTGATATGCTTAATAATAAAACACAGAAGCACGCATATAAACAGACACACATAAAAACTCACCCAGGCACTCACCGAGGCGCATGCGTGCATACACACACTAACACCCACCCATCCCAAACACATATGCCCTTACATGCATTCATACATACATAATTATATATATATATATATAT
>Ga0123340_1005861_pt1 | contig 11708 bp, 5 predicted proteins | sample SirMexnodulemix_FD_89961 | JGI IMG/M metagenome (GOLD analysis project Ga0123340, IMG submission 89961) | Root nodule microbial communities of legume samples collected from Mexico - Siratro Mexico nodule mix | ecosystem: Host-associated > Plants > Roots > Nodule | place: Mexico: Nepantla... | reverse complement strand
AAAGGGTTTTTTATTTTTATTTTTTGTATAAAATTATATTATTTTTTTTAAATGGTGTGGCCGGTTTTTTTTTTTTTTTTTTTTTTTAATTCATGTGAGTGCGCTTGGAGAGTTTCAATCCAATATTAGGAGATTTGCAAAGGTGTGCAGTTTGATCGTTGAGTTTATGATTTGAACTTGAGGATTCGTGCATTTGGGCCACCATCCAATTCTCTGGCCATTTTTTTGTCATTTTGCTGCATATGGGCTTCCATGTTTTTATTTTAATGTTTTGTTTATGAAGAGCTTATTCCTGTACTTTCATATCTTTTTCCTGCACTTCCATACATTTTTATTTTTATTTTTTCAAAGTCTTCTCGATTAAATTTTACACCACCCCATTTGCCCTTCCCTAACTCAAAGATCTTTCGGATTAAGCTATATTGAAAGCCATTCAAAATGCCAAAACCTCTTTTGAAATGATTCATTTTAGCAACTATTTCCAGATCTAAAAACAATCTCTGAAATAAATCATTTTAAAAAAAAAAATGTAGGTACTAATTAGATTTTGAAATAACTTATTCCGAAAGCTATTTTCAAATTTGAAAATAGCTTCTACAATATGTCATTCCAAATTGGTGTACTTCTTCTCTTCTAAAATGACTTAGTCAGAAAGTTGTTCCCAGTCAAGAATTATTTTTGGAATAAGCCACTCGAGAAAAAGATTCAAATTTCTGGCAATAATTAATGTCACAAAATCTGGAATTTAAACCTATTAGTACCTAAGCCCCATTTCCGAAACAACAATTAGAGTTGGAAGGATATATGGACTACAAATTATACCACCTAAATCTCACAAAACCATGGTATCCGTTTCTACTTTGACAGCACCGTGTCGATGATTGGCCAATTCAGATAAATATATAAATTGACATCAAAATTAACATTTGACCATAATCATTCTCATAAATAACAACTATTTCTAAAAGAATATTAAGAATAACTTAAGTTGAAACGTAACAGAACCTACTTGTGCCCTGAATTGATGGACTCTACCGCCCAAGAAACTTGAGTAAAACACGAGAAGCAAAATAATTTGAGACAGGAATGAATGAAGTTGAATTTGAAGCAAAGAGTAGAGAAATAGAGAAGGGAGAGCAGTGTGTTGGGTAAGAACATGGAAAAAGAAATGTGCCCGTGAAGGAATACCACGATTCCTATGTAACCTAACATCAACAGCTCCATCATCCTTTCCCTTTTCTTTGGTCAAATTTATACGCAATGGCCAAATTTCACTTCCGGAATCGCCTAATTCGCAAGGTAAAGATTGGTTTCCAAAACAGGTTATTTTAGAAGTCAAATAGTACCTTTCGGATAAGACTGTTCCAAATCCGAAATATCGAATTTTGAAAAGTAAAATTTAACTTTTGGAATGACCTGTTTTGGATGTCAAATTTTATCTTTCAAATTAGGTTGTTCTGAAAGCATAACTTTCATAAGGATAAAGAAGTTTTTGAAAAATGGACATCTTTAGAAAATAAGGAAAAAATGTATAGAGGTCCAGGAAGAACATATGGAGGAGCATAAAGAAGCTCTCTTGTTTATGTTTTATTAAACTTTAGGCCCATTTGGTGTTTTAGGTCCATTTATTTTAATGTTTTACAATCTCTTTATTTTATATGGACCACTGTGTTCTTTAGAAAGTTTGAACTCATTTTACTAGCTCAGCAGTTTCACTGCTTCTTTTTCATATCATACCTCATTATTTTGAAAGCATGAACTCATTAAACAAATCTAGCAACTTTGCTATTTGCACACCACCTCATTTTCATACCAAACCTCTTTCTTTAAAAACCTTGGGCTTATTATACTGACCCAACAACTTCACTATTTGCACACCCCGTTTTCATACCAAACCTCATCCTTTAAAAGTCTAGGCTCATTAAACTAACCTAGCAAGCTTGGGCTCATTAAACTTACCTATCAAGCTTGGGCTCATTAAACTGACCCAACAAATTTGTTATTTACACATCTTATTTTCATACCACACCCTACTCTTTAAAAAGCCTAGACCCATTAAACTGACCCAACAATCTCGCTATTTGCCACCTCCTTTTTTATATATACACCCACCTTTTTTAAAAAAATGTATTAAAGAATATTTTTCTCTAAATATAACACATATAAGTCAATTTCTCTACTAATTGTATGACTCATTAAGGATATTATGAATATTCGCCTACACTCTTATACTCTAAAAATTGTAAAATCTTAAAAGTATGAAAATTTCAAAAACTAAAAATTATTAATGAAACAAACAGTTTTTTTTATTTAGAACTACGTGATACCTAATTTTTCATTGTAAATGAAAATACATAGAAGCAAGGTCAATCCTTGTCGGGTTTACTTTTTGAAACAAACAATTTTCTATCAAGAACTACGTAAATCATGATTTTCCATTGTTAATGAAAATATATAGAAGTAAGGCCAATCCTTGTCGGGTTCAAAATAAAAATATATATTTTCTCTATTTTTTACCTGCACTTTTTCTCTTTTTTGGGAAAAATAAAGATTCTAAAAAAGCACATTCATTTCACTCATTTAATTAAAGTTATCATCTTAAGATGAAGATTGTAGAGTGTTAATACATTTCTTACATGTAATCGACTCCCGAACCTTAATTTGGTTTCCTGGACCATTTTATTTTCTTAGTTTTTCCATAGTTTTTCTTAATAAACTATGGTAGGCACTCTTCTATTTTTTTCAAGAAGTTTCTTTGCCCTATTGTGAACTCGGTTACGACACTAAGTTGTTGTTAAATTCAAAATTTAAAGAGTAGTAATGCTTTCCAAGAAAATAAGATGTTAGAGTCTGCTAAAAAACAGAAGCAAATGAACAAAAATGAATGCAAAAGCGAGTGAATTGTGTCCTCCAAAAGAGAACGCTCAGACCTTGGAAGGTATTGCATTTAGCATCGACCATTGAAACAATCACAAATAGCATGGACCAAGCCCACGCTAAGAGTAACATCCCAGAATTTTTGCAACACTATAGATATTAAAATTTATCCTATGATGTAGTAAACTATATAATCTAATTAGTTCAGGATGAAGCAAAGTCATGGATAGATCCTTTTACGAAGATTCTAACAATCTTAGACAAAAGGAAATGTGTTTGGAAGGAATAGAAGATTTTTTCAAAGAAATGTCATGAAGTTATTGGACGATCATAAAAAGCAGAAGACAAAATGAAGGACATGGAACATAAAAGATGGAAGAATCATCCATTAGGAAAAAATAAAAAAAATAGTCTCTTTAAGTTAAAGATTTAGTCTACTAGGACTACAGGCAACATGAATAGAACAAGGAGGCATACTACGACTAATGCCCGTAGAATGCCTAGATAGTAAGTTTCTAGATTTTCCAAGGAATTATTAGAAATTGATTAAAAAGGAGAAAATCTCAAGGATAAGAATTACTTCCCAGAAAGCTAGATATATATACATAGATAAATATCGCTATAGAAACATTATTACAGATAAAAATGAATATGTGGATCCCATTTTTTACTGTGGATTAGAGATATTTCACATCCTTGTACTTATCTCTTAGTAAACAAAATCAAACTAGATTATGAAGAATCCATTGGATTATAACTGATCGCTTTGTTTGAGACCGATAAGTATACAAGAATTGGCTCTTCCAATATAGGTTTCTAAATTACTGGCGGTGATGCCATGAATTTCTTAACTTGAACAAACATTTTTTTTACACTACAGGTCCCAATGAAATCTAGAACTCTTTTTTAAGATTTGGATGATTGGCTTGGTCTTCTCGGCTGACTTTGGAATGAATCATAACAATGTTGTTAGCTTTCCTCCCATCAACTTTTGAACCTCTTTTACATTCCTTGGGCTTCATGTATCAATGATGGCCTAATACTTGTCAGGGTTGGCCTCTTTTCCTTTATGCATGAGTATGAATCCTAGGAATATTCCACCCTCAGCCCCAAAAACACCTTTTGGGATTCAATCTCATATTACTTTTTATCAAAGCTTCAAAAACTTTAGTCAGGTTGATTGCTAGTTGCTCACATGAGTCGAATTTGACGACTACATCATCCACAAAGACCTCCATCTTTTTATTGATAAGACCTTTAAAATCTTTGTCCATAAATCTTTGGTATGTGGCTCTAGTGTTCTTCAAGCCGAAAGGCATCACCTCATAGTAAATATTGGCATTATCAGTCATGAACGACATTTTTTCCTTATCTCTAGGATGCATACAGATTGGTTGCAACCAGAGTAGGCATGAAGGAAACTTAACACTTTATGCCCCACGGCTCCATCAACTAGCCTATCTATACGTGGCGGGGGGTATGCGTCTTTAGTGTAGACTTTGTTGAGGCCAATATAATCCGTGCACATCTACCAGTTGCCATTTGCTTTCTTCACCATTACAACATTAGCGAGCTAGGTAGTGTATTGAGTTTCTCTAATAAATTTGACTTTTAATAACTTCTCAAATTCTTCCTTTGAGGTTGTTCTCTTTTTTGTCACTGAGTTTTCTCTTCTTTTATGCTACTGGTAGGCCTCCTTATACACCGACAATTTATGAGTTATGGTCTTGGGGTCTACGCCTAGCGTGTCGGCTACCGTTTAGACAAACATGTTGGCGTTTGTTGTCATTACTTGGCAAATTTTACTGAGCTCTTCTTTTACTGAACTCCCCGCCTTAGTGTAGTGTCCATCTTGTCCAATGGGAATCATTGTAATGTCTTAATCAGGTTCAACACGAACATAATCAATTTGTGGTTCTAAGTCAACTATGTTGTCTACATACTCTCTTCTGGGCCTTTTGACTTCATTATGAAAGTTGCGTAATTCCTCCGACTGCATAACTTAGCTGCTCTTTGTCTCAGCTCATCTAAGTCGACAACCAATTTTTTTTATAAGTTGTTAGCAAAAGGCCCCAATTGTAGTGTCGTTACCAGGTGGTGTATGGCTACTTTGGGTTTCAAATTGTGGATTTGTAATGATATCTTTTCGACCATTTCCATGAAAAATCTTAACGACTCTCATTTCTCATGCCTTATATTTATGAGTGTCAAGGATGTCACGTGATATGGTCGGCTAGTAGTAAGGCGAATTTGCTTACTAGGGTATCAAAACTATTAATCAAGATTGGTAGAAAGCGAGTGAACTAGCTTAGGGTTTCCCCCTTTAATAAGGTTAAGAACACTCGGTGAAACACAATGTCGTCTGGGTATACAAGCTCATCTGGGTTATATAGATATCAATATGCTCGTTAGGATCAATTGTCCATCATACTGGTCTAGGCCTCAACCTTTCTAGTTGGTAGGGAGTTCAATATTCATGATCTTGTCCATAAAGGGGTGGTGTGTACTCACTAGTAGAAAAAATGCTTTCTACGACAGGATAAGATGGCGGTTAAAATGAAATCGACGTAAACAAAAACACTGTGACAATCTTGTAAATATTGGAAATTATATCACTTAAGTTAGCCTCCAATATCAACGTTATATGTGTGTGAAAAGATAAAAAATAAAAATTTGAAAAACATAAATTGAAGGTGCACATATAACGTCGTTCCAAGCCTGAGAACTGACGTTATATATTCATGCAAACAATAAAAAAAACATTGAAAATATTAAACTGAAGGTGCACATATATCATCAGTTCCAACCTTGGGAATCGACGTTATATGTGTTTGCAAAAGATAAAAAAAATAAAATAAAATCTTAAATTGGATCAGCACATTGTCGCAACCGGATCACGACGGAGCGATCACAAATTTATTTTTAAAAAGTATTTAAATTGAAAATAGAGTCGCCACTATAGCTTTTTATGGGGAAACTATAGAAAAGCCAAAAATAAAAATGCCTACAAACCAGATTCAAGATTCAGGAGTCGATTTCGTGTGGGGAAGGTGTTAGCACCCTCACGACGCCCGTCCTAGGATGATACCTTTAATTAAATGAATAGAAATAAGTGTGCTTTATAAAATGCTGTTTTTCCTAAAAAATAGTAATTACAACAAATAAGAATAAATATATATTTACAAAAAATTATAGACAAAGAATGAATAATAAACAAGCAAAATAATAACAACGACTTATTTTTTAGTTTTTTTGAACTTGACAAGGATTGACCTTGGTCCTACTTTATTTCCAAAGGAAAATCAGAGATCATGTAGTTCTAATTTGAATATTTATATTTTTTATTTGGGAACCCGACAAGGATTGACCTTGTTCCTACGTATTCCTATCCGTGATGGAAAATCTGGTTCACGTAGTTTTAATTTTAAAAATTCATTGATGATGTTTGATATTTTTTATTTTTCGAAATTTCATTTAATCTTGTTTTTTGTTTTTTTAAAGAAAAAGTTTATATTTGTTTATTGTTAAAATTTTATTAAAACTGTTAATTAAATGTTTTTCTTTTATTTTTGAAAATGTTATATATATTTTCTAATTATTTTTAAAATTATTTTAAATCTAATATTTTTATTTTTAAAAGTGTATGTTTATCAAAAAGGTTTTTTTTTATTCTTTTTCCTAACTTACTTTTATTGTGTTAATTAAAAATAAACAATGAAACCTAATACCCTAAATCACGTGGCATGAAAATTCTCAGCACCACAACTATGCAAAAAAGAAAGAAAAACAAATATAATATAAATATAGTTATTAATTATTAAAATTAAAAAACTTAATAAATCCTAAATATTTATCCGCGTGACATAGGAACACCCAGTGCCACAAACCTACCAAAACCTTTCTTAATATCCTAGTGAATTAAGTCCTCTATAGCCACATGGCTTCCTTTTCTAATTTGTCCCTTTTCATTTCTTCATAGAAAATGGGCTAAGCCCGCATTACACGTTGCCTCTCCCAACCTTCATCTATTATTATTATTATTATTTTTTTAAATCAAATTAGGCCTTTTGGCTAATTGGAATTAAGGCTATTACAAGTGATAGAGCAAAGACGCAGTTTCCTACCTCCCTTCAATCTCCTACCAGCAATGAACGACGACTCATTTTTTCGTTCTTTCCTTCTTCTATATCTACTTTCTTTACATTTTATTTTGTTTCTTTTTCTGATTCATTCAATTTACATAACTCGCTTTGGGATTTGGGGTGCCTCCGAACTTAGGTTTTCTATTTTGAATTCTAGAACTACCCAACGTAGTGGCAAAAAGGTTGTAATCGGATGCTTGAGTTACTTTGTTTCTGGAATGATTATTTTGGTTTTGTTCTTTACTGTGACTATTTGGTTCCACAAGGGATAGTGGTTGTTGATGTTAGGATTTTTCAATTGGGAACAGAGTTTCGAATTTAGGACTTCGGCTATTCTGTATTCGATCATGTGTTATGGAATTGGGATTATTTATTTTTTGGAATTGAATTTGCTACTTACTCTGGACCGACTTTTGATTAACTAGTCCTGTTTTTTTTTTTCGGAAAGGTTGTTTGGTGTTTTTTGAGTGAGTCTTTAACTAAGTTATGAGGATTTCTGTGTTCTTGTTTCATATGAGGATTTTTGTGGGTTTATTTGAGCATTTTCCTATCTAGATTAGCTTTGGTTAAGGTTTTTGGAAAGTTTAGGTATTGTTTTTTTAATTGAGTTAAATTGGTTTCTAAACTTTGTTTGAGTTTTGAGATTTTTGATTCTGGTTTGGGGTTTTGTGTTTGTTTTCTATCTCTGGGCTAATGATATCTAATGTTACAATATCTTTCTTATTGGGGTCTAATGACCGTACTAGCAGCAGTAGCTAGATGAATAATAATTCTGTAAAAATGCAGCAATTAGATAATCTCAAGATTGGTGCCAGTAACAACAACCATATCAAACACCTTCATTCAAAATTGATTTAACAATGCTTCCAAACTAATTACTCATTGATACTGATGCAGTGATACTGATGTAGTGCATAGGGTAAAACAAAACATAACAAATACAGATGAAAATATATAACAGAGCCAGGATCGGGATAAAATTAAAGGAAAAAGGGTAAACCAGGACAAAATTAAAGCAAGAACACGAACCCGTTGAAGACTCCCAATTTAACTTCTTCTTTTCCTTTTTGTGTTTCTACTGGACTCTTAGATTTTTTCAAGATAACCTAATAATATTTTTCAGTATTTTTCTTTCTCAATTTCTCTCTCCCCTCTCTTTGTGTCTGTCATTTTTTATATATATGGTTAATAATCAATCCATCTCCCCCAGTAAAATCTAGTATCATTGTTCTTAATTAAAAATCAATTGCCCTTTTTAAGATTGTATAGTTACATTTTATGAAATAAAATAGATGCAATGTGAAGAAGAGGAACAGGCCAATAAAAAGAAATATGAATAGTCAGCAAATGTAAAGAAATATGAATAGTCAACAAATGTAAAGAAATATGAATAGTCAGTGAATGTATGAAAGTTATAAGGGCTAAATGTGATAAGTATGAGGGCTGAATGCAATTAGTATGAGGAGTCAAAAAGCTGAAAATAGTACATTTGCAATTCTTAATCAAGATAAAATTTGTCAGGCACTAACTAAAAAATTAAAATGGCACTAAAGCTACATAAGAAATTAAAATGACATTAAAGCTACATAAGAACATGAATGGGCAGTAAAGGTTTGTTAACCTTAAGCCTTAGTGGCAAGCAAAATTCATAGAAACGTGTAAGAAGAATGTAAATAATAACTATTTTTATTTTTGACAATTTGAATTAGACTTCAACAAATCTCTTTTTTATTTTTATTTTTATCAAACTGGATCAGAATTATTTTTTATAAATGAACCCCTCCTGTTCAATTGGGCTCACTTAATATTTCTATTCAATTTATTTTAAGACAGACCCAACACCTTTTGTTGTTTTATCATTTTTTTTACTAATTTCATTTTATCTTATTTTTTATTATTATTTAATCAAACTTTATTTATAAAGTCAAAGTTCTTTTTATTATTTATCCCAAATGACAAAGAAACTAAATAACACATGTTAAAAAGTTTTATTTTCTTATTTTTACTCTTTTATTTTTTCCTTTTTCTTTCCTTATTTGCAAAAATAATTTTTATTTGCCCGAACGAAATTGGGTGTTGACCGCTGCCCTCCTTACTTAAATTTTGCCAAATAATCTGAACTTTCCAAGTTCAGATTATGAGAGTAAAAGATAAGTAAGGACAAAAATACTACTTTCGTTCGGTTTGAAAATAAAAGAAAATAAAATAAATGTAGATAGAGGTCGAGACCTTGTAATGAGAGGTTCACGTACCTTAAACTGACCTTGTACTAAACGAGAGGGTCATTGTTTTGAATTGAATTGACTTTGTACTGAGACGAGAGGGTAACGAGGATTGATTTTTGAACTGACCTTGTACTGAGACTAGAGGGTCATTGTTCCTCCTTTTGACAGACGAGAGGGTCATGAGGATTGATTTTTGAACTGACCTAGTACTAAGACGAGAGAGTAGTTGTTCTTCCTTTTGACCTTGTACTGAAATGAGAGGGTCACGAGGATTGATTTTTGAACTGACCTTGTACTGAGACGAGAGGGTCGTTATTCTTCCTTTTCACCTTGTACGATGAGAGGGTCGCGAGAATTGATTTTTGAACTGACCTTGTACTGAGAGGAGAGGGTCGTTGTTCTTCATTTTGACCTTGTATTGAGACGAGAGGGTCATAAACTTTGAATAAATCTCTGACGAGAGGGTCATAAACTTTGAATAAATCTTCGAACAATGTCATTAAGATTATACAACCGTGTAGAATGTGGAGATACAATATTGAGTCATTTCTCTAATAATATCTTTTGTTGATTTGCATGAAGTTTGATTCTTCCTTATTGCAAGATGTATGTTGGATGCATGATAATGCATGAAATTTTTTTGTTTTGTTCTTTATGGAGAATGCATTTATGAATGCATGAAATTTGATTTTTTTTTGTTTTAATATGAATTTTGATTTTGTTCTCTTTGAAAAAATGCATATATGAATGCATGAAATTTGATATTTTTTCTTTTAATATGAATTTTGATTTTGTTCTTTTTGAGAAAACTGCATATATGAATGTATGAAACTTAGTGAATTTTCTGAATGAAAGTGCATGTTTGAATGCATTAGTTCTTTTTGCCTTTTCGATATTATTTTTTAAGAATGCATTTATGAATGCATGAAACTTTGTGAATTTTCTAAATGAAAGTGCATGTTTGAATGCATAAATTCTTTTTGTCTTTTTGATTTTGTTCTCTTTTATTTTTTAAAAGAATGCATTTATGAGTGAATAAAACTTGATTTTTTTTGTTTTATTATTTTTGAAGAATGCATATATGAATGCATGAAATTTGATTTTCCTTTCTTTTGTTATTTTTGAAGAATGTATATATGAATGCATGAAATTTGATTTTCTTTTGAATAATGTATGTTAAAATCATGATTTTTTATTTTTTTTTATTATTTTGAATGAAAATGCATGTTTGAATGCATGAAATTTTATTTTTAATTTTCTTGGATGAATATGTATATATTAATGCATGAAATTCTATTTTTATTTTGAAATTCTCTTTCATTTCCAATGCTAATGTATCTGCAATTTTTTCAATGATTTTACAAATGATTTTTTTTTTTAGTGAATTTTTCAAAGACAATGTTTCAAAAAGATATGTACAAATTTTCCAAAAGAAAAAGTATGTACAAAATATTTTTTCAATGATTTTCAAATGTTTTAAGATTTGAGTACAAAGAAATTTTTTTAATTATTTCTTTATTCAAAAAAGTATGTACAACTTTATGTACTTTCAAAAGGATTTTTCAATGATTTTTTTTCAAATGCATATGTATAAAGAATTTAAAAGATCTCAAGAATATGTACAAACTTCAAAGTGAAAATATGTACAAGGGTTTCTCTTTTCTCTTTTTCAAAATTTCATTGGTTAGAAGTTCTTGGTAATGAATTCACTATATATCAATTTCCCTCTCTCTTTTTTTTTAGAAAATTCAGGATCATTCGAAGCTAATGTCAATATGGTGTAACTATCGACTTTCCTTTTGGAAACACTGCTTAGATGCATGCTTAAACCCATGGGTAAAGGTAAGTATTTAGGGAGTTTGAGGTATTTGAAAGATACTGGAGAGCAAATCTTCAAACAGGATTGCCCGAGTTTTGGTGTGATGGGATATATGTGAGGGAAGGCAAGGGTACTGAAAATCGAATTGTCCTAGTTATTTCTGATATCTCAATCTCAGTTGACCTGTGTATAGATGACTCTTTTATGGGAAAGGCATTTTAGTAGACATCTTTCTCTTTTTCATTTTTCATCTTTCATTTTTTCTTTTTCATTTTTTTCATTTTTTTATTTTTTTTTCATTTTTTAACGCGTATTGTCTGTCACATACCCTTGTTACAAACCTAAACTTTCTGAAAATCATTACAATCATTCTTCAATCAATATGGACTTTATTAGGCTTGTAATGTGGCTAGAGGTTGTAGGGTTTGAAGAAAAGGATATAAAGGCTCAAACTTTATTTGTGGACTGGAGAAGTTTAACAAGGACCATTAACCAGTATTGTAAACAGTCAAGATCTTCTTTTCTGAACTTTCCATCATCATGTTCCTTTTTCTTCTTTTTTTTTTTCTTTTTTTTTTTTTCTTTTTTCACTTTTTTTTTTTTTTTTTTTTTTTTTTTTTTTTTTTTTTTTTTTTTTTTTTTTTT
>Ga0123340_1005855_pt1 | contig 11709 bp, 5 predicted proteins | sample SirMexnodulemix_FD_89961 | JGI IMG/M metagenome (GOLD analysis project Ga0123340, IMG submission 89961) | Root nodule microbial communities of legume samples collected from Mexico - Siratro Mexico nodule mix | ecosystem: Host-associated > Plants > Roots > Nodule | place: Mexico: Nepantla... | reverse complement strand
TTTTTTTTTTTTTTTTTGATTGTGCAGGAGCTCACACATTAGGAGTGGCAAGGTGTTCTTCATTCAAGCAGAGACTTACCCCAGTGGATCCATCTTTGGACTCACAATTTGCAAAGACACTCTCCAAGACATGCAGTGCTGGTGACACTGCAGAGCAACCCTTTGACTCCACCAGGAACGATTTCGACAACCTATACTTCAACGCTCTGGTCTCAAACAACGGTGTTCTCACCTCAGACCAAACGTTGTACACTACCCCACAAACCAGAAACATTGTAAACTCTTACGCAATGAACCAAGCCTTGTTCTTCTTGGATTTTCAACAGGCTATGGTGAAGATGAGCACGCTCGATGTCAAAGAAGGGTCCAAAGGGGAAGTACGAAGAAATTGCCATAAAATAAACTGAACTTGGGGCTTTGGTGGTGTGATGTTCAATTGATTTGGGAAACTCTCAAGAGTTGTCATTCATGGATGAAATCACATGTTTTGTCTGTCTTAATCATAAATAACTTGTTTGGTTTGCTCTTTATGATTGTTTTCCATTAAGCAGATCATTTATTTGTATTATAATATTATTATTATTATTATTATTATTTAGCTTTTTTTTAATGTTTTTTTAATTTAATTGTAATTTTGATTCCTATACTTTATAACTCCGGAGTTTTGTATTTTCTCTAAATATCATTATGTGATATTCAAAGGAAAAGTAGGTTATAAATAATTGAAGTGAAAACTAATGAAAATTTATTAGTATTATACCGTTCACACTTCTCTAGTCTTGTTCGTTTTCGCATTGAAAAAAAAGGAATAACTCAATTTACATACTTAAAAATAGTGAGACCAAAATTTCTGATTTTGTAAGATATAAAAATCAAAATTATAATTTTTTAAATAATTTATTTGTTTCTTCAAGAGTTCATTTACTTCGTATATCAGAGACATAAAATATAGTTACATATAAATGAAGTTTAAAATAAATAGAATAAAATTATGTAGTCCTTGAAATTAAAATTTTAGTTTTGAAATCAAGTAGTATCAATAAAATGTTAAAAAGGGGAGATATTCATTTGACATATGCCTGTTATGTCATTTTTTTCCAAAAATATATTTTTTTAAATTTAATAAATAGATTTTTTTTATTTTGGAACACAAGTCCACGTCAAATTTTAGAAACTAAAAAATATAATTAAAAAACAATATTTTATCTAAATTATAAGTTATTAACAATGGAAAATTAGGGCCCAATTTTTGGCCGTGTTGTGGTATCTTCATAATCACCTAAAAAAACAAAACAGTTAGAAAGCTCTTTGATGAGCTTGGTTTCAGTGAAGTGGATTCGTTGTTGTGATATCTCCATCGAAATTCCAATCGCAGTTTCTGAAAATCGAAGCAACTCAGTCCTCAGTTACCTTTCGTTCCCATAACCACAGATCCACCGTTTTATTTTTTCATTCTGTTTTCAATTTTCCCGAGAAAGTGTGGGAAAACGATGGAAAAAATGAACAAAGCCTTCGAGAAAGTGAAGATAATGGTGGGAATGGACGTCGAAGACGAAGAGCAACAGGCCGCGGCATTGGAAAACAGCAACTCCTTCGCCTTCATGGACGATTTCAACCGCAACTGCACCTTGTCCACCACACAGGTCTTCTACTTCGCTCCATTTCTGTTCCAATTGGCAAATTCAATTTGTTAATCGTTTCATTTCTGAGAAAATAGAATAGTACGCAGCGATGAGATAGAAAGGAAGAGAAAGTTTGAGTGTATGGCTGATTCGGTACGGAAATGGATGTGCTAGGTTTTGGATGTGGATCTGATCCTTAATTGTGGTTTTTACATGGCTATATTTTAGAATTTGATTTTCCTTTATTACCATTATCGAAGTTCAGGTGTTTTAATTTGATTTACTGTTGTCAGATCAGAAACTGTAGTTAGTGTGTTAAGCTGGAAGATAGGTTGGTGAGAATTTTTTTTTTTTTTTTTTATCTCGCTGTTAGATTAGGAAAGTAATCCATAGTTACATAATTCTCACAATAACTATGCATGCATATCACACCCAAATTTACTGTCCCATGTGCTGCTGCGATCTGGATTTCTTTTTAATGGAGACCGTGTAATAGTAATGTAAAATGTGACAAATCGTGTACCTACGCGAATCATGAATTCATACTTGTGCTGCATACCTGAATCTGATAACTACGAGCTGCCCTAAGTGAGAACAAGTCAAGTCACCTCCAGATTTATTTGACCCCGTGTCAATTTACAATGTTTTTAAGGAAAATTAGCAAAATATTGCCGCATTAGAATATTTTTGAATTTTAACCTTGAATTGGCAAGGTGCACAGGTATAGGAAGGAAGGTAGAGAGTTGCATGGGCAGTGGTCATCACTTTTTTTTATTTTTTTGGATACTGGAAGCTATCAGTGTTATCATTAGCGGATTGTGGGAAATGGCAGAAAGCCAGTCCGGGCTTTCAATAGCATCCATAGCGGCAAAGCTTGCCCTTCCCTCTACAGGGCTGCCATAGTAGAGCGGTTTGGTATAGAAGACATAGCAGACTGAAGAGCGTTCATAGTGACAGTGTATATACTCTAAAATAGCTCTCTGAGAAGAGACCTCAGGGCCTATCTAGGGGACCTTCCAAAAGTGAAATCTATAATCCACTATATCATACAGTAGATAGTGTTGCAAACAAATAGTGGAAGTCACATACTATATACGATGTGTGTGTGTCTGCGTCTAAATATTAAGTTGTATGCAAATAAAAATAAAATGCGTGAAAATTGGCTTAATATTAAGTTGTTAACTCAAAAGTGCAGTTGGCCGTGAGACTCGCTGGAAATTACAAGATGATATAAGATACATGTTGCACCTATGGTGCCATAGCAAGCATAATAGCGGGTGGAGTTGCAATTTCAGGTCTGAGGACTTCTGCAACGCTTTAGCACTTCTGGTGGCTATTTAGCAACACTGGAAGTTTTAAAATGTTACAATCCACAGATGATATGGGATTGAGAAACAAAAACAATAGAAAATGTGGAGACAATATTTCCTAACAGAAATTATCGTTGTAGATATTTTTGTATTGTTGGAAATAACTTATACTGGCTCTTAGGTGTAAGTGAGAGTTGAGAATGATTCACTGATGGATTGCAAGAAATAACTGATTATCTTCACGAAATCATTCATAAAGGGTGAATTAAAATAAATATTTGTTGGAAGATGAAATGAACTGGATGCCTGAAATACATTTTATTTGGATGGGAATTTTTGGGGATTGTCTTATTGAACTGAATTATAGTGATATTGTATAACTTTTAGGTTCATTTGTGTTGCAAGATGTGCCTTTGTTAATGAATTAAGATATGTAGTCTATAGAGGTACCATGTTTTGAGGTTCCGCAGTTTAAATTCTCAATACACAAACTGTGCAATCCCAATTATATAATGGTGCCTTCTGTTTCATATTTTTGTGAGGCCTGATTAAATCTTGTGATTAGGACCATTATGCTATTTTCAGCATCTCTATAGTTTCTACCCTCTACATCTCTCTCTTTTCTCCTCTATTTTGGATTCTTTTACTAAACCGTGTGCATCAATTACCTTCATGTTCTCTTATTTACCCAAACTGCTATCATATTGAAATGTTCATTTGATTCATCTGGCAGGTTTCTATTTGTAAATTGTCTTTCACAGTTTAACTAATAAGCTCTCTGTCTGTGACCAGAGACTATATGGTTTTGCCATATGCTTTGCTGCGGGATTAACTTGTACACTATTGGTAAGTTTGACATTATGATTTTTCTTGTTAAATAAGTGAAGCATATATGCTAGGGCTTCAGTTCAATGCGGAAATATGAATCTTAAGCTTTAATCTTTCTTAGAATATGGCCACACCCAATGCTGAAAGGCAGCCCAAAAACAATGGCCCGTACACTACCAGTGTGGGCTCATGTATGCACCTTATATCCCTGTGAATGTTGCGAATGTTTATATGGCCAGTGTAACTGTAACCTATGACCAATATAGTCAAAACACAAGGCAGCAACCATGCCATTAAGATGTGTTCATCATTAGATTGTATTACTCTTATGGTTATAGAGCATAAGCAAGAAACTCTATACTTTTGGCGTCCTTTACTTAAATCAGCAACTGGAATAGAATAGATGTATAAAGTTGTGTAATTAAATATGAGGGTAATGAACAGATGTCGTAATGGTTTCTCTAGCCTTTTGTATGAAAATTTAATGGGAATATAGTCCCTTTCACTTACTTTCTGAAAACTTTACAACTGTTACTCTTTCTACTATAATGCATAATAATATTAGCCTTTTAACTCAAATTTATTTTGGCAGAGAAGAATAAGCACTAATAAATGGCATTTCCCTTTCCCATGTTACAGTCCATGCTTGTTTTCTTCAAGCCAATCAAGTTTGCAATAGCATTCACTCTTGGTAATTTGCTTTCACTTGGAAGGTATGTTCTGTTTTAGATCTGTTTAATTACATTATGATGCTGACTTCCTTATACTCTGCAATTTAATGTTTTAGAAATGGCGATACATTCAAACTGTTTCTAGTTCACTGGATTTCCATTCACAGGTTTCAAATATTTTGCTGCTATCAGGAATGGAAAATGTTTTTTCTTTCTTTCCTTCGGAAAAGAGGGTTGGGGGGAGGGGGAAGTAGGCGATAATGTTTCTTTACTCTTTATATCACTGTACGCAGCACTAATCCTATGAACCTCAAATTAGTACTTTTGCCATAAGACTCTCACACCTGATAGGCTATTTTGTTGATTGGACTCTCTTCGTGGACTTGAGTTCTAAAAATTAATCAGTAAAATCCATTAAGTAATGCAGAAAACTGGAACTCAACTCAACCCATAGATCAGAGTCAAATGAGAAATGGGGCAATACAGTGACTAGGTGAGCTCTTCAAAGCTGCCTAGATTCCTCTTAAGTCCCAGTGTTATTGCTGATTCTTTCTTGCCTTCCGCTCATTCCATATCTTCTTTTAATAACCTTGCCAAACTTCACACCTTCCTTACTCTTCCTCTAGCCTGCATCCCATCCACATGTCTAGTCTATTAAAAGAAATCCCCGTGCATATTCTATTTTATATCACCTCTGTTACTCATATTTGCCCTTAACCACTTCCTTTCCTTTCTCCTCAGTTGGCTCTTGGTATAATTGGGGATCTATCACAATGCTTAAAAGTGAGATTTCCACGGCTTAATTTCTGTTCTTATGAATGAAAGGCACCAAATATTAGGAAGTCTTAGGTATTAGGTATTTTGAATTCTTACAATGTAGTAAAAAACTTTTAGCAACCAATATAGAACGACTTTCTTAAGGTTAGGATATCAAGATGAAAATAAGCAAGACTAATTTGCATATCTCATTATGGACTTCAGTTTCCTTTTTCTTTCTTTTAGCTGGGTGATGTAACACTCGGTATTATGTGGATATGATGTCTTTCTTGGATATCTAAAGGTTTTGAATTGAACATTGATTTTTGCTGTAAGTATCAGATTGATCCGTGGCCCCGATTACTAGTATTAAAGTGATAATTTTTCCAGAGATGCAATCATTGAGATTTAAATTTTATTTATCTCTATTGTAAGAATATATCCCTCTTTTACGTCTTTTGCTGTAGAAATTGTTTTATAGTTACATTGTATTGTTTCATCTTACTCTTACTAGTTTAGTATTTTAAATTAAAACTGACTAAATAGTTTGAAGTTGAAAATTTACGAATAGTTCATGTTTATATATTGACTTTGAAACTCCTTGTCAATGCTGTTCTGTTTACTTGGAGTGCTAAGTGGGAATCTTTTTTATGGCAGCACAGCATTCCTGATAGGTCCTAAGAGGCAAGTGACAATGATGCTTGATCCTGCTCGTATATATGCAACAGCCATATACATTGCAAGTATGATAATCGCCTTGTTTTGTGCTCTTTATGTAAGTCAAAATGCAGTTGTCTTTTCTTCATTTTATGTAGCACAAAAAGATCCTATCTTTTACTAGCTCATTATCTCATTATTTTGCATTAAACAGGTTCATAACAAGTTACTGACACTTCTTGCAATTATTTTGGAATTTGGGGCACTTGTTTGGTATGTCACATATTTTCCAATTGTCTTCCATATAAATTTGTTCAATATAACCTGAAGTGTGCTGTATGCACACATTAAGTTACCATACCATAAATCTGATGTGGCATAAAGGAGTATGCCAATCATGGGGAAAATTCTAAAGATAAATTCAATTATATAATGTATATATGCTCCAAAGAGAAAGGCTATATGTCCACCAATAAGCCCGAAGCAAAAAGGTTTGAATGGTTATAGAATTAGTTAACGTAGCCATGAACTGATAATGAAAACTGAAAGACCTATTTAGTTAATGTGTATTTTTAGTTGAAATAGCTCGAGTGTTTTGTAACATAGGGGTAAAAATAAAATGACAGGGGAAACTTGGCCACAGTGCCTTCCTAGATAAGGCAAAAGGATGGGAATTGGAAATGAACTAAGCACAATTGGCATTCGAAACTTCAATGTGCGATTAACTCAGTGATGAAGTAGTTTCGAGGCAGACATTATGATGTGTGGATGGTGAAGCTCCATTTTTGCATTATATTAGACTAACTGGCTTCAAGCTGGGTCAACTGTGTGAATAGCAACAGTTTTCATGAATCAACTAGCCTTTAGTTGGCTGATGTGGCAATATCTGATGCGACTACATCTTTACAAAAGCTACACATGTAAGGCTTCAAAAGTGAGAAACCTAGAAATGAAGCCAACACCGAATAATGCAAGGAATGAGCTTCTACCACCACTATATGTTTTGGTATAAATTACGATATACTTGAGATTAATATTAAGAATGAACGAAAATTAAGCATTTATTTATTTTTCTCTTATTAGTATTTATTGTCACCTAATAGTTTGGCTTCAGAGATAGTTGTGTTGGTAGTGGATTAGAACTAAATTCGTAGTTTGAAGTTTGAACAATATAAGTATTGTAATTAATAAAAACTTATATAGCTTTTTAAAACTAAAAGCACTTTCTTTCTTTTGAAGTATTAATGATATCTATGTTTCAATATTTGTATAATCTGATATCTCTTCAAGAATGCAATAATATGATTTATCCTGTTGTGATTGACAGGTATCCACTCCTATACAATCTGACATATTTCTCTGTCTTCTGATATATTGATTGACAGGTATAGTTTGAGCTACATCCCTTTTGCGAGGTCCATGGTTTCAAAGATCATGGTTTCATGCTTTGACACAGAATTTTAGGTTATAAACTCAAAAAAGACTATGGCATTATGTGTCGAACTCACTGCATTGACACCCCCAATATCCTAAAAGTCCTACAGAAAAAGGGTTTCCGCCGCTGCAATACAGTTGTGGATTATGATTTTCTTTATTGTCTGCTCTTTCCTTTCATGGAGTCTTGTGTAGGTTACACTAGATTGTTAGACGTAAAATCTTGTGCATTTGTATTATGTTGTTTATGAGCTAATGTAAAGATTTTCATTTCTCAGTTGTGTCCTTTCACTCTTCAGTCGTTTGTCATTTCTTGTTTTCGTTGCTTCATGCTGCTTTGGGGGATGGCCATGTGCCATAGTCTGCAACCTTTAATTTCCAGAACAATTCTTGCCCGAAACAGCTGATTCATTTAATCAATTAAAAAAAAAAACACGTGTTGGTTGGTAAATGGACTAGCAAGAAACCAAAACAATAACAGAGAAAGGAATAGCAAGACGCAACTGGTCATCTCACTACAAAGCGGGAGATAAACACGTTTCAAAGGAAAATTGTATTTTTTAAGTATGATTTTTTGACAAATGGCCGATTTAGTTTCTAAAACTAAATTCGTTGTCTTATTAGTTTTTGAAACCAAGTAAAATTTTAATGAATTTCTGAAATTTTTGGAGTTTTGTTTAACTTCCTAAAATTAAAAAAGAAAAAAAAAAACTGATTTGGAATGGAGACAAAAAAAATAATTAAAGACTTAAATGAAATTCTAATTTTTTTAGAAACTTATTTGAGTTTTCTTTAGTTTCATATATTAGTATAATATCTAGATATAATTTTATTAAACCAGTCATTCATTCGTGAATAAAAACTTATGGTAGCATCTTTATCTTGTTCACCAAGAAAATTAACTGGCAATAAAGAGAATGACACATTGAACCAACTTTCAAATGTTTTCTCATGTTTTTATTTCTTTAAAATAAGTGAGTTTTTATTTTGTGGTTTGAGATTTTAATTTTGTTTTCAGTCCCTCCAAAATTGAAATTATTAATTACGATCTGTGGTCGCATTAGTTAAGTTGTTTATGTGTTTAACAAAAAGGCAAGCGACAATGATAAGTGATGCATGTTAATAATGTTATATAACATCAACATACGACACTTAAAAAATACTCTCAAATAATATTAGGAATTAAAGATAGTTATTTGAAATTTTGAAAAAATGAAAATCAAAGAAAAATATTTTCCGATGGGAAAAAGCAAAGTTTACACTTTTTCTAAGGAATAAAATAGTGATTTAAAATTTTATAGGAATGAAAAACAAAACAAATTTTATAAGAGCCAAAATTAAAACTTACCAATTTTACAGAAATTAAAAACATATTTAAGTCCATATTTATACTTAATACTGCTATTAAAAATATTAAATTTCAAAACTCAAGAGTATGCAAGAGAGAAAAAAAAAGGTAAATAGGTAGGAAGAGGAGAAAGGAGATAAATTAATAAACAAACAACAAGTTCACATCATCACATGTCCTTATTGATCTAACAATGTATTTGTAGTTTGAACGAACTGTAACATATATATCAAGACAACAGTGAACAATGTGGTATTAATTGTTAGAAGCTGTAAAACTGAAAGAAGCATAAGACACAGAACCAGCATCCCAAGTATCGTGAACAACTTTGGCCTTTGCATTTTCACCAGCAGCACCCATGGCCACATGCAATGGGAAGAAGTGATCTGGCCAAGGATGAGCCATTTTTGCATATGGGGCCTTCTCTTCATATTCATTAACATCCTCGTATCTACACCACTCATGGATTCAAATACATAGGTAAGAAGCATGCTATATGATCATAATGAGTAAAATTCATGACTCTAGTTGAAAACTGCAACTTTTACCTTTTTTTTACCACTTGGTAACCTATTTCATAAGCTTTAATAAAGTCCTCAATGAATAGGATGTCACAATTCACAAACATACAAGAAAACTAAACCATTGTGTTATGTTCAAATAGGCAAGTTACCACTTTGAATGTAGAAGCACACCAGAGCCAACCTAAAGTCAGAGCTACATATACAACAATAATGCGTGTTGGTGAATGTAGGGAAACCTTTGATGCCACCTTGGATAAAATAGGATAAAACAGAACCAAAATATATCATGTTTTTAATAGATATCCTTTGACATATCAAATACAAAATAGACCAAACCTATATTTCCTGTTTCATCCAAATGTATCTAATATCTTAGAAACAATTAAGAGTTTAAGACCATACATACATGTGTGGTTAGCATTTGCAAATTCTTTTCCTGGCTTAGAATTAAGAGCAAGGACCTTACAAAGAATGTTAGTATGAATGTTAATGAGGAATCCAAAACAAGGAATCATGGCTCCTTTCTGCACCTCCATGAAATGTGAGAAAAAGGTCCAAATTGTCTATTTAATAATTTTTAAATTATGTAGTATGAAATATATTTTAGATTGTGTGATTCAGAATGTATTTCTAAATAATGTATTTCAGATTACAAAATTTTGAAATGTATTATAAATTATATAATTCAGATTGTATAATTCAAAATCGCTTTTTAGATTATATAATCTATAATGCATTTTCAAATTGTATATTTTAGAATATATTTTCAGATTTAAAAAAATTATTTTAGATTTTGTAATCTAGATTACATTTATGAAATGTATTTTGAATTACAAAATTCAAAAATGTATTGTTAATTGCACGATCTCAAATTCATAGTTATATTTATGAATTGAACATTTTGGAAATAATTTGTAGATTTCACAACCCTAAAGTTAGAATTAGAATTATACTTGTAGAATTCTTTTAGTGGAATCCTCTCTCAAGTTGTACAATGTGAAAATTAACCCATCATAACTATAGACTCTACACTCCAAAATGCTACAATTAGTTTTCAAATCTTATGATTCATAACTTTACTAAACATGAAATTATTATTCCAAATTGTTAAATCTAAAAGACTTCCAAATTATACAATTCAAAAATAAGTATCACCTCCACAGTTGTTCAAATCCTTTGAAAAAAAAATGAAAAACTTATACCTAAAAAAGCAACTAACTTCATAACATCTACACTAACTTGCACCTCAAACAATACTTTGTCAATTCAAAGTCTAAAGAAATAACTCAACAAGTAAAAACACCAATGGACAACAACAACAATGGAGGGTGAATGAATAATAAAACAGAAGGGCAAAATAGGTATTTCGAAAGAATAGGGGGTGCAGGAAGAAATTGTGGGAAAGCATTACCTTCCATCAAGAAGAGAGGTTTTTAGCCATGACATAAAAGCCTGAGCCCATGGAGCAGGTGGGGTATTACGAGGTGCAATTGCTCTGAGGTTGTGAGTGGCACTCCCTGAGCCAATGATTAGAACACCTTCATCTTTAAGAGGGGCCAAAGCCTTTCCCATGTTATAGTGGTAAGTACCTCCTTTGTGGGATGAAACTGAGAGTTGACACACTGGAATGTCTGCCTCAGGGTACATCAACATCAGAGGCACCCATGCACCATGGTCAAGCCCACGTTTCTTGTCTTCTTCCACATGCCTAAACCCTGATCCTAAGAGTACCTCTTTCACCCTCTTCGCCAACTGTGGTGCCCCAGGTGCTGGATATTTCAACTACCAATAAAAGGGTACACAAGTTAAAGACAAAACTAGAAAAATAGTAAGAGTTCATCATCAAAATGTTAGGTCTGAAGGAGGTGCACATAGTAAAATAAAGAGTGTAAATAGTAGTTTTCTTATCCAATAATAAATGGTACGTTTTGACTCAACAGTTAATATTAATAACGTTGTGACTTCAAACTAAGAACAACCATTCTCATAAGTACAATTAATAAAATAATTATTTATATCCCAAAATTTAGTATTTTCAATAACTAGCATTGAAATATCTGATCAAGTTACACTTTCGAAAAACAACTATTAGTTGATATATGATTTCAGAATATTTGTTGAAACAATCATTAAATAAATTTCTAGCCTTGAATATAATCGGAAGGAAAATTATAAATAAAAAATTTATAAAAAAATAAAGTAATTCAGATTTGGGATAGTGAATCACCATCAAAAACATCAACGGGTATGAACAAAAATGTGAGAAGTAAATTAAACATACTCTTAGTATTTTCAGTTCTATTTGAACAATGCTCAAATCATGGTTACCAAGTAGTTTTCAAAAAGCAAGGGATTGGGTTGGGAAGTGGGGATTAGAAGTCAAAGATACCAAAGAGATAAAAAATAATTATAATGTAAGTTCAAAGAAAAATGTCTCCACCACCAACTTCGGAAGGTTCTTCACCAAAAATAAACAATTTCCAAGGAACCAGTCAAATTGGTTCTCATTCTCTGTCTCATTTCAAACCATTAATCATCATGCTACGCATAATATAATTA
>Ga0123340_1005854_pt1 | contig 11710 bp, 9 predicted proteins | sample SirMexnodulemix_FD_89961 | JGI IMG/M metagenome (GOLD analysis project Ga0123340, IMG submission 89961) | Root nodule microbial communities of legume samples collected from Mexico - Siratro Mexico nodule mix | ecosystem: Host-associated > Plants > Roots > Nodule | place: Mexico: Nepantla... | reverse complement strand
ATTAAATCTCTTTTACCAAACAAATTAAAAAAAAAAACAAGATAAAACCGTAAAAAAACAAAAAACAAAAAAAAAAAAAAAAAAAAAAAAATCGAGCAGAAATGAGCATCAAATACAGAAACTCACTTCTATAACATCTTTGGCAATTCCAGACCCTTCAGCAGCCATTATATCTGGTCACTACAAAGCAGACAAGCAAAAGCTCTTAGCATAGAGCCCACAGAGCTACCAAAAGACACACACCCATTAAAAGAAAAAGGAACAAATAACAAAACTACCAATGATATTGGTGGATTTGGATTGATTAGTGAGAAACGAGCCCTAATTAAGATGCGTAATTAGCGTTTGATTAATCTAATGGAAGATCATAAACCTTGAGGAACCGGAACGAAATAAGAAGGCAAGCAAAGCGCCGATCTACAATGTAAGCAAAGCTAACTCTATACATTTCAGTTATTTATTAGAAAGAAAAAGAGTAGTAGTATCAGTCATTTATTATTTTATACTTTTTCTCATTAATAAAATAGCTTTTTAATTTATTTAATTTCTTATATTTATCAAATTTGAAATAATTATTAACATTTATTATAAAAAAGTTCGTAACTTAGTTGAACATGGGATTGGACGATGGATGGATGGAGAAAGATTGAAAAAACTTAAAATAACTTAAAATATATTTATTTATTATTGATATATTTATTATTGTAATTATTTATTATTGATATATTTATTATTGTAATTATTTATTTTATTATAATAAAAAATTAAATATTGACAATATAATTATATCTATATAATCAATGTAGACATATTTAAATATTAAGAAAACATTTACGTATTACTTATATTGAAATTAGTTAGGTTATAAATATTTTATGAATATATATGCATATTATGCATTGAAATATATTTAATTATAAATAACCGTTTCTCGTTTTTCATGTAACTATTAACTTTACCTTTTTAAGTTTCAAAGGATGTCTTTTTAAAGCTTACCATTTTTATTAATATAACCCATACCACGTCATAATTGGATTTATACGAAATTTGATAGGTCCGAAAGAAAATAACAAAATATTATTTTTGGGCCGTGCAACTCCTGCATCTTTCAAATTTTTTTTTTTATTATTTTTTGGCAACAGAATCAGTTTCTACAATAATATGGAAAAAAAAAGAAAAAAAAAATGTGTAAGGGAAAGAAATTAATTTCTTTGTTTACCATTAATTAAAGCAAGGTATGTCAAAAAGGTGATTCTCACCTTTCCACCAGAACAGAAGTCTTATCCCTTCATCCACCACACGATTCGCCCCATCTTAGAAACCATTGCTTCCTTCTGCATTGGAACCTCAGCATGACAAGCCTTCAGTTAGCAACACCCTTTAAGCTTTTCAAACGGGGGCACCCCACCACCGAGCTCTCCAAGCTCTCCAATGCTTCTCAGCTCAACCCTCGGAGGCAAAGCCTTGGTTTGCGTCCACTCACTGTGAGGTCTTACAAAGTGGTGATTGAGCAGGAGGGCAAGTCCACCCAACTGGAAGTTGAAGCTGATGAGACCATACTGTCAAAGGCATTGGACTCTGACTTGCCTGTGCCTTATGACTGCAGACTTGGAGTTTGTATGACATGCCCTGCTCGTCTCATCAGTGGATCTGTTGATCAGAGTGAAGGAATGCTCAGCGATGATGTGGTGGAGCGAGGTTATACACTGCTGTGTGTCTCCTACCCTCAATCCGATTGTCATATTAAGGTTATCCCAGAGGAGGAGCTGCTCTCATTGCAGTTGGCCACAGCCAATGACTAGTCTGTTTTTGAGTCTTAAATGTAGAGTACTTAATTCCAAGCTGCGGCTGGCTTTGCTTAACAGTGTTGAGTCTTTGCTTGTTTCTGTATTAGCTGCTGTTGCTCTGGTTTTTTATATGCTTGTGCTCTGTTATGTAGTTTCTTATTGATGTATGAAACACAATTATACAACATTTGATTCATACTAGAAAAAGACACCAACTTTATTTCCAACAATACTGATAAATGGCTATCTTGGATACCAAACGAACTAAGTATTTTACAATTTTATTTAAAATTTCTAAATTGTATACAAGGGTGGAATCCGAAATGGTAGTAGAAGTTCACATTTACCAAATGATTCAAATCCTACCTAGGCTAGCCTTACCAAGGTTTTAAAAAACTGTCCATACACAATTTCAGCCATAACATCAGAAGTATTGGGGTCACCATGATCACAACTGCAGTTCCCACATTTGTTGACTATTTATCTCAACATCAAAGATGATATAGCAAGTAAAAGGATCCAAATCCCCTTCCATTGATATATACTGCCGAATTAAATGCACACCTCAGGTGATGCGGTTGAATGGTTTCTTGGGTCTCTGCTTAATCTTTACCTTAACGTTGATGCCATTGGCAATGATAGACTGAAGAACAATCTGAAGCTTTCCCTCCACCCTTTCTCCTTTTCTTGGAGTGTAAATCACGTCGTGGATATCATCACCCAGTGCTCTCTGAGCTAGAATTGCCCCCACTGCGGCACAAGTGGTTTTATTCTTGGTAGAAGCCAGGTCAAACTTGATGTCCTTGGAAATGGAATGTGCCACAGCAACAACCTTGCTCGTTACCCTGTGAACAATGCAAGCACGAACAGAGGCTTTTGATATGAAAATGTCCAGGCAAAACGGTTCGTGGTAAGGACCTGTAAGCTGGTTAAACGTGGGAGTCCTCTGCCTCTTGTTCACACTATGCCCATCATTGATTTCGTCCACACGGGGCACAACATTTTTGCTTCTTGCCAATTCATCTACTCTGGGAACCTTGTGATCTTTGGAAACTACATTTGGAGTTGTTGTAGCTTTGTTTCCCTCCTCTTTTTTCTTGGAAGATTTCTTCCTGTGAAAATCAAAATTATACTCTTCAAACTCCTTGGAGCTGCGCTCAAGCTTATAAAACAGATTGCCACGAACTCTCATATTATCTATGTCCTCAAAATCTAGTTCACCCTCAACATTATCATCAATGGCTTCATCTGTCACCTGAGAACCAAAAGAAGTAGCTTTTGATGCAGGTCCTTTCCAGGCTTGTGCCACCCCAGATGAGACACCCCAAGTATCATGATCCACAAGTTCAACATCAAACCCAGTTGAGGGATGATGGGAGTCGGAGAAAAATGAGGAAAGATGGAGGCTGGTAGAGTGTTCAGAAGGTGGCACGGATTCAGAACTCGGTGCTGCCTCAAGGTCTTTGGTATGAAGGGTGGGGAGGGTCTTAAAGCAGAGATTGAATGTCCTGGAGAGAAAATGTTGATTGTATAAGGAGGCACCCTTCCTTGCTAGCGTGGATAACATGACCAGAGATTTGAAAAGAGAAACTTTCAAGACAAGTTAATGCCAAATGCTCGCAGCAGCAAAACACCGAACAGTTGGCGTGCAGACCGTAGTACTTGTTTTCAGAGACACGACTCCTGTAGAGGGAATTCGAAAAACAATGAACAAATAGATTAAAGCAATCTGAAATGTATATAATTCAAAACAAGTGACACATATATTGGAGTTAAGAGGACCTTTTTCCTTTGTACTCTTCTCTTGCGCCTTACAATCCAACACTGCCATAAAATATAAACGAGTGCTAGGTCGGATCAGTTTCACTGTGTGGACGGATAATAGTGGTAAACAAAATCTGAATATTTTTCATCTGTATCAAGAATTAATAGTAATTATTATCATAATAAATAATCAATTAAAAAATATTATTTTGAAACAACCATTGCCAAAAAAATATAAATTATTGGCTTATTGTAAAAAAAACCATATATAGTATTACTCTTTGAAACAAGTAGCCTCTCAGCTATTTTTTTGTCTCCAATAATTTTATAAATTTCTTTCATTGACATTATTACATTTGCAGTTACAATGTTTATGTCGTTTGTAACATTTTCAGAATTCAAATTCATAGTCACTTATTATTTGAGTTTAAACTATGTGTTCCAGTTATCATTAAATCTTTGAAGTTTTTTTCTTTTAAGAAAAAAATCAGAATAGACCGTTCATTTAGAGTTTTCCTTTTATTCATAAAAAATGTTTCTTGAATTTTAATGAAAAAGAATACATTATTTTCTTACAAGGCGGAATAAATATATTTAAATTCTACCATTCGTATGTGTTCTTCTTCTTCTAACCTTCAGTATTGGATCTTCCATTTTCGATTTTCGATTTTTAATTTTCAATCTTAAATGCTTGGTTTTGAAAGGATATATTCCCACACTCAAATTAGTAGAGGTGAACACTTTTAATTTCTAATAAAATTTGATTTTTTTTAAAATTATTTACCTAAATATCACATTTAATTATAAAATATTTCATTTTCTGTAAAGTATCCAACCTGCTTGTAGCATGAATCGCCATTTTATCTCTCAAAAGCAATAATCAAACCGTAACCTAAACACAAAAAGTAAAAGGGGAAAGGTGTAATAGCCTTTTTTCCCTCTATTTTGATGATTTGTTCCATTTGGTTTTATTATTTTGAATGTTTTTAATTTGATTCTATTTTTTTTAAAATTGAATCAGTGCAATCTCTTTTATTAAATTCATGATGATAAATTTATACTGCAACATTCATTGCTTATTTTGTTGATGATTTGTAATTTATTATTCATCTCACATGTAGTCATTATAACATTAATACCATAAATTTGACTGAAGAATCTGTATTTTTTTTTTTTTTATATGAGACAAATTTAAAAGCGTTTAAAACAAGAAACGAAGTTTTAAAAATAACCCTAATAAGTGAAAAAAAAATTCACAAAACAAGGAATACGGTCGACATTGATTTTACTGCACACAGCACGAGATTACCCAAGAAAGGTTATAAAAGGCAGTTGCTTCTTACATCTAAAAAGTCACTTTTGAGTTTTTTTTTTTTATCTTACAAATTGACTAATCCAGTTTGTAAAACTATATTTAGATTGGTAACTTGAATTCAGAAAAAATAAATAAGAAACATTCTAGATATTTTCCGGCTGCAAGAAAACATGCGTTCCAAAAAATTATATCAAAACATGACTTCAGTTTGATGAGCGTATAAACCATCTTCAGTTCTCAAGTAAAAACGCCCACAATAAATACATTATCACCAACTTCTTTGCTGACGAACTTTGGCATGAACGGACCTCAAGCTGAACACAAGGAATCATACTTTCTTGCTTCCCTCGACAACTCATTAAATATAGTCATGAAACCAGATTAAACACTTCTTACCAATCTATGGGGAAAAAAAAAATCTACGTAAAAAAGAGTTTTTCAAAGTACAATTGTCAAAACCATAGGATTGACGAATTACTGTGGACATTGATTGGCACAAAGGGATTGAGCAGAAACCTGTATCAACTCTAACTATTTGCTTTCTTTGAAAGATCGATTGGATATTACTTCTCAGTAACTTCACCTATTCGGCAACAGGTCTTGTCGCAGATGCAATTGAATCTTTTTGGCAGAAGAAACATTCACATAACATGTAGGTACAACATTAAAAAATTCACTCATAAATGACAAGGGACCAAATAATGATTCCCTCAAAATCAATAGAATTTATTCATAATACCATATCAAAGCAAACGCAGAAGCTTCTAAAGCCTTGAAAATTGACTCACATACAACGCAATGAAGCTCTGAAACGAAAACTTATGAGTATCACAAGTAGTACAGAACTGGGTTATCTGTTAGACCACAACAGTCTCAGAACTATCACCGGAAACATTTACACCATTTTCATCAAGACATGTTTCATTTGAAGCAACTAATGGGTTCAAAAGCAAATCCTTCCCATTTTTACATCCAATTTCAGAGTTGGAACCAGATCCTAGTTGCAACAAACTCTCATCGGCATGATTGAGAGCAGAAATGGAGACATCTACATTTTGATTACTTCCCTTTGGAATAATATTCTCTTCTGATAAAATCCCTGAAGTAACAGCTTCAAGAGCGTCATTTGGAATATCACAATTCATAGCAGTGAACGAGCGACATTTCTTGTCAAGGTTTTCTGCTGAACATGAATCAGAACAAGCAGTTTCCTGAACCAAAGCTTGAACATTTGGAATATCTTCTGGGTGACTTCTCACTAATTTTTCAACAGGAGGAGCATCGATCACTTTATTCTTCATTTCCAGTGCACGGTGACTAGTTCTAGAAGGAGAAACACATTTATCTGAAACTGAATCAGACACCATTTCCTCAGAATGAGATTTGGAACAGAGAATCCCGTCAACCAAAACTTGGTTTAGTTCTCGAGAAGCATCGCTGCATTCGTCATTCGTCTCATTAGCAGGATTTGAACTAACATCATCGCTTCCACGGGGATCTTGTGGTGTTGAAGAACCCATATCTGATCTATTTCCCATTTTGGTATGGATAAAATCGTTGTCTCCATTTCCCATTTTCTCAGAACCTGTCAGGAAAAGGAAAGTAAAACTTATGCACCAGCAAAAGTAACTAGCTGAAATTTACTTCAACAAAAACAGCATCAACATCTGCAGGTTTATTACCTTCCACTAACAGCTTCTGTAACATATCAATACCAGGGAAGACCACCATATTCAGTGACCTCATTTCTTGTCTGAGTGACTCGTCCAGATGTGTGAAGCCAAAAACTGTAGTCCATGTATGTGTTAGTTCAGCAATTGCAGGAATAACTAGTTTTTCAACCTTCATTGCGCAAAGGGCCTTCCAATCAAGGAGAAACAAATAAGATAAGAATGTGTTAGTGTCAATAAAAGATGTATACAGGAAAACCCCAATCAATGCTCTAAATAGATCTTAGGTGTAAGTAAATCACAATGAATAATAGCTTTAAGGTTTACCGATTCAATGGAAGAAAAAAGACGGCGACACATTCCCTGACGCCTATATATGTGACGAGTTCCAATGAATGGCATCTCAGCTATCTTAGTACCGTGGAACCTAAGACACGGAAGTTAATACTCATGCATATTCTCATTTATTCAGACTAAAAAAATCACATAGCAGCATAGATATAGATTATGAGAGCAAGAAAAAGGTCACGGCCTTTTAGCTTTTAAGCTAAATGAGTAAAAAAAAGAATCTCACTTTCAATAAAGTTAGAAACCAGAGTGACTACCGAATGTCACTCATGCTTCCTCATTATGGCACCCTTTTATAAATGCTATGAAAAGGAGAAGTTCTCTAAAGCAAATGAAGCATGGCTGGAAAATTTGACATAATTACGAATTTCATTTCCTTCATATGATCAAAACAAATTGTCTCAATAACTACACTTTTTTTTCTTAATTATTTTTTTAGTTCCCCTAACTTTTCAGAGGTATACCAGGTAATTAGGCATTCAATCAAATTGCAACAGAAAAACCTTTTACTCTCCCAATTTCTACTGTTTCTGCAGTTTTCCTTCTTGAAAAGAAAAGCTCAGAGATTCAATAAACGAGTCAGCAAGAAAAAGTCTGAGGCTTAGTACCTGATAGATGCTGCAGCAATGATTTCATCCCCTCTCTCCAAAATAGCAGTGTAAAAGCCACCATAGCTCAACCGATTAAAGTTTGATCTGAAAACAAATAGAATGAGAGGTCTCATAAATTAAATATAAGGTATCATAATGAATTCATAACGTTTTGAACTTTTAACTACTACTTACCCACTATTATATAAAACGTTACGGATTATATTGATCCCACTCCTCCTATCAATAACAGGTAAAAAGCATTCATCCATCACAATCAGTGCAATAGCCAATTTTGAATTGCATTCTACCCTCTGAGTAATTCCCTTGCAAGCTGCCTCTGAGTCTTCATCTGTTCTATGAATGAGAGAGCATGAAAAACCCGCCTCTAGTTCATGCTTGGTACCAAGATACTTCTTCAATTGTTCAGAAAGCTGTACAAGTACGAAGAACATAACAACGATTCAGAATCTGGCTTTATCACAGCAGCTTTGAAAAAAATTCATTTTAATAAACCATTAAAATACGAAAATTCATAAAAAGAAAATAACAGTGTCTTAGAAGAAGCACATTCTATAGACTAGTGCACAATAATTGGTGGTACTCTCATGCATGCTGAATTATGAGGAAGAAAATGGTTAAATATATATATATATATATATATACGGCTAAATTTTGAAAACAAGAAATAACGGTAAGATGTACCTCTCTGCACTCTTTCCCACAAAAAGAAAGGCTTGATGTATTGAGGTTATTAGGAAGGGCATCCATCTCCTTAGCGCAAGCGTCATGACCTATGCAAATGGAAAGTACTTATTAAACAACGTCAAAGGGGAAAAACAGAAGAAAGTAATGGCCAATAGAATATAAACATATTGAAGAAACATCAAAAATAGAAATGAGAGAAAGTGAATACATTTTTTCTCACATAAGTTGCAGGTATGTACGGTAGGCACTGATGCATCATCTTTTTCAGAAAGTCTACTGGCTATGCCACAAAATTTACAGGTGCAATTTGGACAATTCCATTCACCAGGAGGAAGCATCTGCAACAACATAAATGAATTCCTCATGAAAAAACAATCCTCCTAAACATACTTCGATGAGAAAACCTATTTAACATGCCTACTAGATATAAAAGAAGTTAGAGGGCCATAAATTAAATTATTGAAGCCCTCATAGAATATACTATAGGAAGGTTTTTTCTTTGAATGAACTTTTTGCTGACAGTGGACAGATTCAACCATTTAAGTATTCAGTAGGCACAAGTTTTGTTCAGCATTCCCCTAAACACATTTGCAAAAGCATATTAACAAGAACGTGTCTTCAGTCCCCTTGACATCGTAACAACAAAGCAACCAACAAAGACATGTTAGTGCCTCCTTCGACCACCCCAAAAAAGATTCAATAAACCAAACAACATCTGGAAGAGAAACATAAATTTCATATGCTAGTGTTCACCGAGAAACAGTGCAAAATCATAACAAAAAAAATATGTTCTAACAATATGTTGCGGAGTGAGAACCATGACACGTGAAAAATAACATATGCCCACATACCTGTATATCCAAGCAGCTCTGATGAAATGTTGATGGACAACCATCACAACAGATTAAATCCCCTCCATCTGCACAAATACCACAAGTATCATCATTTGGATCATCACCGTCCATATCTACTGAATGGAAACCAATTTTTTCAGAATGCTCTTGTCTGTTCCATGCATCTATCTGGCACTGTAGAAGAGAAACTCCAGATTCCAAAAAAATATTTTGATATGGCTGTGGCAATTTGCTTCCTGCATGAAGCTCAAACTTTGAAACCGTGAGGATTTTACTACAGCAGCCACAATGTATGCCATCTCTTGTGATCCACCCCTCAAGCAGGACTTTCTTCCGTCTGCGGTACTGAACCTTTTGGCTTAACTCCACTGTTCCAGAGTCAATCAACCAGGCAAGAACTGTCCGTTTTCCCATATATGGGACAAAGCCATCAGATTCTGAATTTGATCTTTGGTTAGAACTGCGAACTAACAAGGTACATCTTCCCTGTTTATTACTCTTCCGTCCATGTATACGAGAATCACATCCAGACGATTTTTCTATTCCGTCAATTGAGTGATGGGTAGCATTCTGGATTTTAGAGCGAGCACTGACAATGTTACTTTCAGACATTTTATTTTTCATCGACTTACTTCCCTGTTTTATAAAGGAGCTTAATTTCTCCTCATTGTTATCACTATCAGTGCTATTAATGTCATGCTTGTTGCTGGCAGATCTTCTTATTTGAGGCTCTTTTTCATTATCACTTTCACTACCATATTTTTCCTTCTTTTTTTCAATTCTTTCTCCATTTTCTTCCTAGTTTTCCTTGTTAGCTGACTGAGCACCTCATCTGCGATAGGTGCAAAAGAAGAACTATCCCCTTTAGCCTTGACCTCTTTAGCATCTTCATTCAATTGCTTTTGAAGCGCGTCATAGGCCTTGATGATAGACCAATAGGCTGTACCTGCTGGATTAATGTAAACTGCATCCAGGTAGTCTCTGTTCCTTCGAGGTCTATAGTCTATGGTCCAACCTGAAGTCAGCAGCATCTCCCTTATTCGCTCTCGTAGTTTCTGTTTTTCTGTACCACTACCACGCTTGACTTTTCCTTCTTTCGCTTTTGTGGTTGAGAGTTTATCATGCACAGGAGTCTGTTCATCCTCGGAGAACATCTTTTTCACAGGCTTACCAGCTTCAGTATTTCTTACCCTGGGATTTAATGATGTGTCACTGTTATCCGAATCCCCCTCATCACCCTTGCTATCCTTGCTTGACAAAGATTTTCTTGATGCTATCTGTTTCTTCTCCGGCCTCTTGAGTAATACTGGTTTCTCAACAGGTTTTGTTTCCAGGTATGATGAAGGAAGAGTTGGAACATTCCTCTTGGCAGTCTCTTCAATCTTCATCCTCTTGGTGGGCTCTTCAGTTTTCAACCTTTGCCTGCTTTCCACAGGTTTGTGATGATCGTAATACTGTTCTGATTGCCCACCCACCTTCTTCTTATTAATCATTACCTTCAAAACCCCATTTTTTCCCTGAACCCTAATAGACTCCTCCGAATTAAATTTCTCCCTCTGCAAGGGTATAGGTGCCCGAACACCATCTCTGTGAGTCTTGAACCTAATGCGATCAAGATCATCATCTCCTGGAAACAAGCCACTTGACCTGTCAACATAAGAGTTCTTTCGCTTATCAAGAAGAAGTCCACTTGACCCATTTTTCAATTCCCTATCAATGCCACTCCTAGTAGCATGAACTGATCCCACAAAACTTCTTCCTCCAAAACCAACTCCATTACCATCCAAATGCCTCCTCCTCACGTTCTCCACATCCATGCCATCATATTCTTCGAGATCACACACATCCAACCTACTACGCTTATTTACCCACTGCTCCAAACCTTCATCCGCACCCCTACTTCGTTCCATTCTGTCCCTCTTCCGACTAACCTCACTCCCAACCCGCTCAGAGCCAGCCAAACCATTGCAAGCACGAAGAGTCTCAGACCCAAGCCTTCTACCAGGAGGAATCAGCAACACGTCACTCGATCCAGAATCACTCACGGAAACGCTGATGTTGCCCCTTTTCTTCGATTCATAGAACTTTCTAGAGGTGGAAGCAGTAGCACCCAACCCATCCCCTTTCTTTCGCACAATTAAACAACCCGAGGAATTTCTGCTCTTCACCACAACCCCAGAACCACCCGATCTCACTTCTGATTCCATCTACCAAAGCCCCTCGCCAAAATTAGCATCTCCCGCAACCAAAGCTAAACCCTAATCTCCAGATCTAACGCGAAACCGCTCTTAATTTTACACACCTAACCCCTTCCCCTCGGACCCAAGCAAAATTTCAACGGAATCTTACCTCGCCGGAAAATTCACGGATTCCGTCCCTCGGAAAAAATCGTGTGACGCGAGTAATCCCAGCCGAAAAAACGAAAGTGGTCCGAGGGCTACCTAAGTCGGAGAGAAATTGAAACGAGAAATCGGTGAGAGACGGAAAGGGGAAGAGATTTTGGGTTGCGATTTGCAGAAGCAAAGCCTAAGCTAATATCGTAATCAATCGATAATAACAAAAAAGGTAAAAAAAAAAAAAAAAAAAAAAAAAAAAATTTAAATAAAAATATTTTTCCTTTGTTTTTTTTTTTTTTTTTTCTTTTTTCTTTTTTCTTCAATATGTTCGCTTTTTT
>Ga0123340_1005852_pt1 | contig 11712 bp, 8 predicted proteins | sample SirMexnodulemix_FD_89961 | JGI IMG/M metagenome (GOLD analysis project Ga0123340, IMG submission 89961) | Root nodule microbial communities of legume samples collected from Mexico - Siratro Mexico nodule mix | ecosystem: Host-associated > Plants > Roots > Nodule | place: Mexico: Nepantla... | reverse complement strand
CAATTGCTTGATTTTCGTAGATGGGAATAGTTGGGGAGAAATTAAATATAGATTTTGTGATCTCCACTGGGGACAATTTTTATGAAGATGGGCTAAAAGGGGTTGATGATCCAGCATTCTACGATTCGTTTGTTGACATATACACTGCCCCTAGCTTGCAAAAGACATGGTACAGTGGTAAGTTAACTAAGTTTCAATATTTAAAGAAAACAAGTAACATTACTTTGGCATGGTGTGCAATTCTATAAAAACAAATTGATCTTCCGTTTTACTGTGGCAGTTCTGGGTAACCATGACTACAGAGGTGATGTTCAGGCAGCACTAAGTCCCGTTCTAAAACAAAAAAATAGCAGATGGCTTTGTCTGAGATCTTTTATTCTCGATGGAGGTACAAGTTCGTTTAATGAATGCTTGATTTTTATTATTTCAAAAGGAAAAAAATGCTAATTTAGATTTTCTGAACAAGATTATAATAAGCTGTTTTAAACACAAAAGAAGCGAATGCGGACATTTGTGTTTTAAGAGATAATAGTTGAGATGATACATTTTTGTTCACTCGTTCTTATTACCCTTTTTTGTACAGAAATTGTGGAGTTTTTCTTCGTGGATACGACTCCATTTGTGGACGAGTACTTTGTGGACCCAAAAGACCATACCTATGACTGGGAAGGCGTGCTTCCTCGTATGTCTTACCTTTCACAACTCTTGGGGGTTAGTTACAACTTGCGAATCCAAATTTGTTGTCAAGTAATAGTGTCTGGTGAAAATTAGGTCATTTTCGTATTCAAGATTTTAAAATTAACTCAGTTGAAAACTATGACATGGCTTAGGAACTTGTAACATCATTGAATTTGTATTATTATGTCTTTCATGTCACTGCGCATTAGCACTTGAAAGGAGGGAAATGATGGAGTGTCCTTGATTATGTTTCTGTAGGATGTTAATTCAACTTTAGCTAAATCAAAGGCAAAATGGAAGATGGTGGTGGGTCACCATACAATCAATAGTGCTGGTCATCATGGTAACACTGAAGAGCTCAAACATATACTTGTTCCCATCTTGGAGGTAAAAAAATCAAATTTTAACATTAAAGACCATATATAATGTTTGGTAAACTGTATGTATCGAATTTGACCCTAACAAGATGAAATTGAAAAAATTGAAACAATTGTTTATGGAGTGAATAGGGGTAAGTAAACGGATTGGTATAATTCGTTTAAGGTTCAATTTGTTAATCCAATCACATTATTATTAAGTAATATTTCTTATTGATACATTGACTAATATATTGACTAATATATTGGTTGGCCAATTAAAAACAATCATTGCATAATCTCGTACGCAAGATAAAAACAATTACATTGAGGTGAATTTTTTAATTTCCAAACATGTGCATGTAAGACACCGACATATCTAGCAAAGCAATTACCGAATGCCCACTTGTCATAAAGATGAAACATTGACATGGTCTAACTAGGCAAATTAACCAGATTCATGAATCATAACGAAACAATTAGCTGAGACCATATTAAAACTTCAGTTCCCTAATTATTGTTCAAATCATGGCATGAAAAATATACAATTTCTGACCAGTTAGTTTGTTCACTATTGGTCCAGGCAAACAATGTTGATGCATACATAAATGGACACGACCACTGCCTGGAGCACATAATTGACAAACATAGGTAAGCATGTCTGTCTTACTATTAAATGGTTAGCATAAACATCACCACAGTTCTGACATTCATGCTTCTGTGGTTTGCATGAACAATCCAGTGGAATTCACTTTCTAACAAGTGGAGGTGGATCAAAGGCGTGGTCAAGCGATGTCAAGCCGTGGAACAAGGAAGAACTGAAATTGTATTATGATGGGCAAGGTTTCATGTCTATGCAGATCACCGAAAGCAAAGTGGATATCATATTTTACGATGTTTCTGGCAAACCTTTGCATACATGGAGCATAACTAAAGACCGTAAAATAGCAACCTCGATATAACCTAATGTATACATAGGTATTACAATCTGTGTTATGAAAATAGAGATCCCTCAGGCAGAAAATTCGGACAACTTAAAAAATGTACTATTTGTGATGAAAATAATAAAAGCAATAGAAAAGGATGTGTAGGAAAGTGTTAATGAGCTTGCAGCATGTAAATTGTGCCTAAACTCGTGCTACAGATATTTAAGAAACTAAGGTATTCAGTGGTTTGCAGTTTATTCAACCTAGTATTAAATATTGATGCAGAAAAATCCAAGAGTGCACCATTTAGCAGGATACTCCCAGTCCTAATTACAGAGACTAACAACCCAATCTACATAAAGTATGAATAACACTTACATTTATGTTAAGTCTTGAAATATCTGTTCGTCGCATTTCTCATCTCTCCGAGAGCCCATTGACTCCAATATTACTATCAAAACAAACCTTCACAATCTATCTTCAAGTTGTTTAACCAGTGCCTTTTATCGGTTGATCATGGATACTACTCATCTAATTGCACATTATAGATAGATTCATGCATTCTCCAGTAAGGAAACTGTAAATGAATTTGTTGGCTTAAGTTCGATGCATAATCTTCCCAAGCAGCTACTGCAGCCAGAATTCCTGACCAGTCAAAGCGAACGCATTCATTTTCTTCCGAAAGCATATTAGAGAAAATTTTCGAAGCAAAATCATCATCATTCGAAAGTACAGAATTCAGATCACTGATTTTCTGTCTCTGCACATCCGTCACTTTTACTACCTTGGACTCTATATTTGATACCTTGTTCAGTAAAGCTGAACCTTTCCAACAATAGAAATGCACAACCTGTTCGAGTAAAGACAATCACTGTAGTTGAGAAAATTTTCCAAAATCATTATATTATTATTACCAAGAAACCAATGATGCATAAACAACAGTAATAGACATAGTTGAATTAAAATGAAGGAACCAGATTACATCATAAAATGCAAATTAAACAGAAAAGAAAGGTCAATTTTTAAGTCTCTTAAATATTAAAAAAACCTTCTATTATCATGCCAAAATAGAGTCACTACTCACAAAAAAAGAAACACGACCTTCACAGCAGAAGTCCAAAAACGAACTAAATTGAAGTTCTATTCTTTTTAACATTAATATATAAAAAGTCTTACTGACATAATGCACCCAGGTTCACAGCTAACCCTATACTTTCTAGAAAGCATTTTAAAAAGCAAGAATTTGCCACATATATGTTGACAAATGGTCCGACTGTTCTACACAAAACATTTTGATATTCTTCATCAAGTAAACCAACTCCTCTCTATAAAATTCTGCCTTCAGACACATGAGTCTCCCCATTTGGAAAACTAAACTTCTGTTACTTTTGTTTGCCTTGTCTAGCACGGCAAGACTAAGAGTAACAGTGGCACTTGTAAAAACTACTTTTATAGAGGGTCATAAAGAAGAGCAAAGATCATGGTCAGTTTGTATTGGCTTTTGATGTATTATAATTATGTGCATTTACACTTGATCTTTTAATATAAACGAGGGAAATGCAGATAGGATTATTTAAAATACCTGAAGTGCATGCATAATATTGACAAATTCCTGATCTAGCAACTCACTTCCCCTCACTAAATGCACAGGCTTTACCAGTAACTCAGAGACATCAGACTCACAGCCACTGTCTTCAGAAATATATATGTCATATCCAAGAACATGCAGTCTAGCCCAGCATATATTGAAACCGAACTGGTAATTGGAATCTTGGCCATGAGAAAACCAGTACATATTACCGGATGCTGGCAAAGGTAGGTATGAATCAGCCACGTTCCTATGCAATAGGTGTTGTGAAAGAAGAGAAATGAGCTTCTTGTCCTCATCATGGGAGCCATCACGACTGAACCATAAAGCAACTGTGAGCCTTTCTCCTTCAGTTATCTGACAAGATGATAACTTCCGATCAGAAAGAAAGATTTAATAAGGTCATACATTTTTGAAGATTGAACTACCCTTTGCTACCTGATAGAATGATTTCACATCAGTTTAGTTCCTCCAAAACAAATTTATTTACAAATGTTATCTATATCAGTCTCAATTTATTTAATCCCTGTTAAAATCAGTAGAACAGATGACAGCTTTTTGCCTTCGTATTTATTCCAAAAGAAATAAAAAGGTTCTTAGTCTATTATCAATTTTTGTTTAAAAATTAATAAAAGGCGGGGGGTTATAAATGCTATTAAAACTTAAAATAACGGTGTATATAGATAAAGGCAGCCTGCTTACTCTTTGCACTCAGTTGAAAGGGAATGAAAATAATTTCTTGTGTGTCATGAATGATGTGTAATAGTTATATACTGAACCAATACCTTTCAGGGATTAGGATCAAAAAATAAAAGGAAACAGTACGATCAAGGAAATTTTACACTATGTCAGGATTGTTAAGGCATGGGCAACCTAATACATTGATTGATGACCTATAGTGTTTAGTCCAATCCTGTATCAATCAATATAGTCTTGTCTAATACGCCATTGGTTTTTGATGATAACAAATAATAATAGGTTTTGGTTGATCTAATCAAAACTACTAAGTTGATGAAAGATTAAAATCTATACAAAAGCATGAAGCATTAAACAACGTTACACGAAGCTTAAACAATGTTATGCAAATCTTAGATGATGCAACACAAAGCGTTAGGCGCTACACAGAGCTTAGTTGATGCTACACGAAACTAGACACTCACATGAAGCTTAGACAGTGCTACACAAAGCTAGATGTTCACACAAAGCTGAAATAATGCTACACATAGTCTATCCAACAGCTCAAGCGACTAGACAATCTCCAAGATTAAATGAATACTAAACACAGTGCAAGCTAAAATGAAGAGTAGATGATATTGGAAGACAAAACGAAGTCTAGAAGACATCAACATGAGAAGTAGATGCAGTATACACATGGATATCACAAAACACAATTTTGAATTGTTTGACCATCTACTCACTATCAATATTGACTCACGCATTCCCAAGATAATTCGGACACAACATGTTGTAAACAATTAAGATGAAAATATTTCAATATCTCCACAATGATTAGCAAACAATATCTTTAAAATCTTTCTATTCATTGAAACATATTTTTATTTCCATGTTGCAAATAGAGATTATGAGAATGTAATTGGTGTGGCTATTATCAATAAAATAATCCTTTATTTCCTTACATAGTTCAAATTGGTATCAAAGTCGTTGGTTTGTCTTGGTGATCGGCTCAGACAACTAACATATGAAGTGGGTGATGAACCTAGATTTGTGGATTCCTTGAATCCAAAAGTTTGCATGACAAGGGTTTCAAACAAGTGTGTTTCGTTGTGGTAAACAATAGAACAAATAAAGGTTACTAATAAGGAAAAGTTTAACAATGTGAAAGGGATTTGCACTTGACGGGAAGATTGTTGGAAATTCATGTGAGTGGGAAGTCTCACATATGATAGGAATGAGCAAGATAAGAAATATACAAACAAAAAGAATCATAAACCTCTTGTCTTAAAGTTTTGGGTTAGAGGTAATGTCTTGATCTTATATTGATTTGCTCGTAGCTCATTGGTGTTGAATCTTCCCTGGTGTTTCCCCTCAAAGAATCCACAAGACAATGGACCAACTTTTTTAGTCAGTATGCTTACTTTGGTAATGTTTGTAATACAAAGGGATTTGTAGAAGATAAAGTTGTGCTACACATAATATATCAAGTGCTACAGAAAAGGGTGTCATCAAAAGATAATCATACTCTAATAAAGCACCAGCACAAAAACAAAGATTAGCGCATAAACCCCAACAGTCGTATTCAAGACAACTATAAATAGATGTTGTGACCAAAGAGCAACAAACAACACCAAGAACAATGAAAGAGTGCATCAAACAAATAAAGAGAATCACACCAATTGGAGACGAGGAACAAAGAACAACACAACGCTAGAAATGATTGAGTTGTCTCATGTATAATGTAATACGTGTCATTACATACAACTCTATGTTGTATCTCATGCATATTTGGTATGAACAACACTCACCCTAGTAAAGGGCTAAAAAACAACTATCAGTAAGTTAGAAGTACAAAGTGAAATCTAGCTAAGTGCACATAGGCAAATGCTAATTCACCATATGACCAAACATTTAGTCATCAAATGACGTCTACAACTATCAAGTAACTTCACTAGAGGATATTTAGAATCATCAGACGACCTATCAAAAAGTTTAATAAACGAAGACTTCCAAGACTCTACCTTCGATTGCAACTACTTTCTTTTAGAATTACAAAGATCTACAAAACTCCATCTTGTACTGCAACCACTTTCTTTTGGAATTACTACCAGAAATCAACGTTCAACAAATCCAAGCACTGCATGAACTTGTCCCTAGGATTGGACTTCGTGAAGACTTCCACTGGATTATCCTTGGTGCCAATCTTCTTCACTTCAACCCTCTCATTATGAAGAAGTATATTTGGCCTCGATATGTTCTATCTTACCATGTTGTGCATGATATTTGGTCAAAAAAAATCACATTCAAACTATTCCAAAGTATTATCATCTTCCCTTGAGCAAAACCTAGATCATCCATCAAACACTTCAACCATATTTCCTCCTTAGCCCATTAAACCCTTCATCTAAGATCATCAAGCACACTACCGTCAGACATTCTAATGATCTTCTTAAAGATCCACTCACAACCACAATGCTCTTGCCTCTATGTGGATTTACCAACTCCCACATCTCATTCTTTCTACAATGACTCCATCTCTTCATGCATGACCAGTATCCACTTGTTGCCCTCAACATAAACAAATGTCTCATGAAACATAGTTGGTTCAAACAACTCCTCTACTACAACCACCGCATAGGCAAGGGTACTATCAAACATCCATATCTCTTAGGCTGGCGTCTTTATCTTTAAGACCTTTGAACAGAGGTTTGATTATCAAACAATTGTTGCATTTTCGTTAGATGCTCAACTTGTCTATACACACCACAAGTCTATCAAGTGATTCCTTCAAAGAGAACTCCACTTGTTCTTGGACTCTTCTAACTCTTCAGTCGATGCCTCCTTGAATTTCTCCTGGGTCATAGAGACTTCACAAAAGACAACATCTCTACTAACAATCACCCTTCTCTCACAAGGTGACCAAACTAAAAATCCCTCCACAAACACTCCCTAGATCTACACTTAAACATATGATTGTCTACATAGTAGTAAGTTGGACACCCAAATACCCTCCACTCAAAGTTGTCCACTAGCTTGCCCGACAATATATTAACTGGAATTTTGAATATTATAGAAGTAGACAGAGAACGATTCACTAAATAACACAATGCGCACACAACCTCAATCCAATAGTGTATGTCCAAACCAAAGTGCGACAACATGTTCCTTGTTCTCTCCAATAAGTTCTTGTTCATCCTCTCAACAATTCCATTCTTTTGTGGCATATGACGATTAGTCAACTGTCTCGCAATGCCTTTATCTCTACATAAGTCATTAAACTATCTAGATCATAATTCCCCGTTTTCAGTTCTTAGACACTTGACCATTTTCTCTCAGTTTGGCTAAGCATTTGGAGCATCCAATGCTTAAGCTTCTTAAACGCTTTTGATTTCTACTTCATCATGAACACCCATATGAATCTTTAAGGGACTGTTTTTATATTCAATTTGAAGAAGGACATTGATCTCACACTCAAAAAGATGAGAAGGCGAGTAATAAATGGACTTAAATATCACAGCATACCATGATGACATCAAATTTGGGTACTTATAACTCATAAAGATCAACTTAATTGTTGGGATGACAATAACCAAGATCAACTTTTGGTTAAGGTTGTTGATGAGAGAAATGATGAAAACATAAGAAGCCAAATCTTGTTAATTCACAAAGAATGTCTGTTCTTAGGGCCCTGGTGGGAAAGCAATGAAGATTTGATTCTATTAAACACCGTAAGAATACAACACGCTCAACTGAAAAGAGAGCACTTGAATATACCTCATCGACAGAATGAATGTTATGGTCATCTGCTGTGTACATCACAACATCCTGAAATAGACAATTAATCATTCTCAATTTCAAGAAAGATAAACAGAGTGAAAGACTTGTTTCTTTCCTACTTCGAATTATGAATGAACACATTATAGTTCAATAAAATATTTCAAACAACATATGCAACCGCGGGAATGAAATAACATTAATTATTAAATAACATTATAAAAAATAGGGAAAACTCACTCCGGCCTTTGGCACAATTGAGGTGGGCTCCCCATCCTGGAAATGAAATAGCCCACCACTGAAATCCTTGCCATAAGTATTTAAATAGCACACTGCCTTTCATGGTATTACCAAAAGGGAGAAAAAGGTTATGCGAGAGAGTGTACATATATATAACAAAAACTCAATATCTTAAAAAGGGGCTGATTGGTTGCATGGCACTCACTGAGAAGTGGCGTTGTTTGAGATAGGGCCTGTTATCATCACTATGCCATCCAATGCTTGCTCCTTTGCTCCAGCTGATTCATAACAAGATGGTAAAAAAAAAATGCATTTTGACAGAGAATAGAAGCCAAACATTGAAGTGAGGTGAGGTAAAGTTAACCAACCTGATTAAACCAGTGAATTCAATGAAGAGCTCATACTCACACTTGAAAAACTCCTCTAGCCTCTCTTTCAACCTTTCTGCCACCAAATTTGAAAACAAATAAGGTAAATTCAGTGAAATAAATTTCAATGAATTGAAAAATTTTCGGGGGGAATGAAGTTTTGATGCAATGCCTCTAATGGGTATAAAAGGAATGACGAAGTGGGAAGAATTGGTGGCTATGAGATGGGAGAGAGTGGTGGAGAAGACATTGGGTCTGTAACCCACGGTGCTGCTACTCTTGTGGATGAATTCCAATTCCTTCACCAAAATCAAAAATCAGAAAGAAAAAACACCAAAGATTTTAGCAAAGAAAAAAAAAAAAAAAACTAACTCTGCATTCGTTAAGGGAGAGGAAGTTGGGGATGAAGAGGCGTTGATGTTGAGGTTCAAAATCAACCTCGGACATAACTATTCAACTCAACTTTGTGTCGTGTCTCTCTGTTTCTTCAAATATTACCTAGTACATGTGGAATTCGCAGATCTCTTGGCGTAACAATTTATTAATAACTGCCTCCACTTTCTTCATTCACTTTGTAATGTACTTTACCCACCTTTGTTATCAATCGGTTAGGGTTTAAGCTATTCAACTACTGTAAAAATTATAATTATATTATATATAAAAAAAATTAAAATTAACATGTTATCTTGTTTAATTTTAATATATTTATTATCCTAAAAAGTATATCATCATCTAATTATAAAAGCATATAAGCATGCTCTAAATAATTAAGAGTGATAATTTAGAAATGAGATGGAAGCTCCTCCATCCATTAATCCATTATTGTGAGTGTTTATAGTCCTTGATAATAAGGTTATATACCGGCTTATAAGGTTAAAATTTAGATATCGGGACTTTTTTATTGAAATATGCTACTATGATATAAAATTTAAGATTATGAGTCGTAAATGAGACTTGGCTAAATTATGAAAATAGAAAACATCTAACAAATTGTTTTATTCTTCTATTCCTTATTGGAAGCAATTATAAAAGATTTTAGAAAACTCTTTGAAGACCTATCTTAAGGCCCTCCACCATCAAAAGGAAAAGAACATCAAATGAAATTTAAGATTTAATATATATATATAAAGAACCTTTGAATTTGAGGATGAATTCATTTTAAGAAAGAAGAGATAATATAATCATGAAAAGTAAGTTTTCAACTCAAGAAAAACTTGAAATAGAACTTCTAGAAAATAAGATAAAGAGTATAGATATTTTAAAAATATATAATAAAGTATTTCATGTAACAGATATTGTTTGAAAAATGGTTTAGGTGAATGTTTCTTAGCATAATTTATTTTATAGTAAAATAAGAGTAAGATGGTGTGCTAATGCATTTAGGTGAGAATTCAAATTCCACGTTTCTAATAAGGTTTAAATACTTAGAATCAAAATCTTGTAAAAATAAACTAATATAAGATTTGTAAATCTGAATAAAATTGGGTGTATTTTTTACGTAAGTTTTTGTATCATCTTTTGAGTATAGGAGTAAAATTTAAGTGATTTTTTTTACTTCCTTTGCCTTCGTGTGAGTTATATCTAAAAGAAACAAGGATTCTTTTTTCCCTTAACTAGGTAAGTAATATATTAGAAGGAGAAAACATTCATCAAACGTGATTAAAGCTACAAAAGGGAGCAACTTATATGTCACTCAAGATAGGAAACCTTGAATCCAATCTTTGTTCAATTTGGCAACTTAATCATTTTTATGATTTTTTCTTTCTTTTTTGTGTTCGTAACTTCTATAATACACCATATAGTCATGACCTTCATTCAAAAAAAATCTAAGATCCACCAAGTACACCGTATAGTCATGACCTTCCTTTAAGAAAACCTAAGATCCATCCTATAATTTGAATCACCCTTATTCAACCCTTTCCTAATATGTCAACCATTTATCCTAAGCCTTAGAATAACTAAAACTCCAAAATATTTAACCAATCATCACTATTCTCCAAAATATACAGTCTTTGCTAGCAAACCTTGATTTTTCTCTAAGAAATTCACTGAGAACCTTAGGCAACCGTTCTAAACCAACCTAGGTTCATTCTTTATGCCTTCCCATGCTTTAGTTGCATCACATTCAACCTATGATATCCTAGAAGTGTCCCTTAAGCAAGATTTTCTATCTTGACTTCTCTGCACCTTTGAACTTGTTTTGAGTGACCTCCCTTAACTGAACTCTAACCTTGATTTGGATCAATTATTGATATTCTATTGAATGTGTTTAGGATTTAGGATTTAACATCTTTATGTTACTCTAATTATCCTTTTCTTAAATGATAACACTATATTTATCATACTCTCTCATAAAGCATTACATGTTGTGTTAAAATTATTATAGAAAAATGAATAAACTTTGTACATTATAGACAATATAAAATCATTGGTTCATTAAACTTGGATATTATTTGTAATGATTAACTAAGGTTCACATGTTTTATAAAGACTACACTTAACAATTTATATTAGATTATTAAGAATACATTGTTCATGTTTATCATATTATCTAACACTAACAATGTTAACTATAAAAAGTATAAACAATCAATTTTTTATATTGTGTTGTGTTTTGCTTTTCTATTTAACATTATTATTGATGGCTAAATTATTTCATACCATCACACTCATCTTATAAATAGGGATGACAAACGAATTTGTCGCGATTTGTATGAGGAATCTCTACATTGATTGGGTATAGGTATAAGTGTAAGTAATACCGGATTTTTAATTTGGGTATAGGGATGGAGATGGCTATGAACATATCCCCCTCCCCCTTATTCATCCCAATACTCATTTTTATCCTTCTATTTATCTCTGTCTTAAATTACTAAAACACTTTTTAATTTATTAGGTAACTTATATTAACTTTTCTTTGATTATTAGTTTCCTAATTTATTTCTAGCTCATACATTTAATTATTTTTATTATTTTTTATAATTATTTGACATTTATTCAATGATTATTTGATACTCTCATTTGATATTAATATCATTATAATTTTTTTTATATTTGACATTTTGAAATAAAAATATATTTCCTTTTAACATTGATTAGTTTATAAT
>Ga0123340_1005851_pt1 | contig 11712 bp, 12 predicted proteins | sample SirMexnodulemix_FD_89961 | JGI IMG/M metagenome (GOLD analysis project Ga0123340, IMG submission 89961) | Root nodule microbial communities of legume samples collected from Mexico - Siratro Mexico nodule mix | ecosystem: Host-associated > Plants > Roots > Nodule | place: Mexico: Nepantla... | reverse complement strand
TATATATATATAATATCAATTTTTTAAATTAAATTTGGAGATAAAAATAAATACGTATATATAGGTTTCATTCTTAATTTAAATTATTAAAATACATTCAAGTTTAATAAGTACTTTAAGAAAATTATATTAAATATTGTTTTTAATCTTTCGTTAAGATATTTTTTGTTATGCAATTTTTCATCACTTTTCTTAACTGAATGACTTAATTGATATTTATTAAATTCATCTAAATTATTGGATTATACCATCTAATAAAAAAAGTCATGCATTTAGAAATTAATTTAGGTTCATATACTTGGTTTGGTAGATTTTAAATTTTAAACTCAATTTATTGGTATATATCATATTTTCATCTTAACTATGCGATAAGATAAAATGTACAGAAATTAACTAAATAATAAGATAAGATAAATTCTTCAGAAAAACGTTCACATTTTTTAATCAACGGCTTGATGAAATATTTGGACAATTATGCACCAAAGATTTGGACATTGATTTTACATACTCGACCTCACAACTTAAGATATTATCAAAATACAAAAATTAAAATAAAAATGTCAAGATTTTACATACTCGACCTCACAACTTAAGATATTATCAAAATACAAAAATTAAAATAAAAATGTCAAGCTAGTTGAAGCATGTGAAACTTCAGTGGGTTTTCTATTTGAATTCATCCAAATTAACCTAATTTTCTTGGAATTTTAATAGCTTTCTAAAGGTATCTATAGAATCAATTTTTGACTTCTTTAACTCCAAATACCTTCTAATAGAATAAGGAAGGTCAAATCGAGGAAAATTTGAAAATTAAATAGAACCAAATTCATAAATGTAAAACTATATTTTCCAACAAGGAAGCCGTGATTGTCGCTTAAGGAAACAACACTGGAAAGAGACACCACAAAATTTCCCACCCTGTGTAGTATGTAGTCTACATAACACACTCAACACCAATTACAACACTCTCTTGCAAGTTCTGTGATGCACGTATCCGATTTGGGACTTCTTTCCTGTTCCTTTCTCCACCAACATCACAAATCTTCAACCCTTCTATAATCACCTTCTCTCCAATCCGATTTTTCACATTCTACCACTCCTATCCACAAATGTTTCTATCAAACCATGTCAATCTATTCTCCAAATTTAGCATCCATGTTTCCTCTTATTTGGTCTTTTCATTTTCCAACCCACGCTTCAAACAGCCTTGTTCTTCCATTATCTTCAACACCAAGGCACCAGCTATGAATTAATCAAAACCCTTTGGCTCAGAATCCACGCTCTCTGGTGTGGTCTCATTCCGGGTTTCAACTCATGCCACATTATTAACTCATTATTAGTGTCTGATCTACACAAAACGATTTCTTTGTCCTCTTATCGTCCAAACAAATCTTAAATACTGTCCTCTCTCCTTGTCTCTCTGTCTCTGTGCTTTCACGTGGTGCTGTTCAAATACCATGGATGGTTAATGCCAGTTGTGACTACTCAAAGGCACTTGTGGCTCTTATTTGGAGTCTCCTACGAGAGCCATGAGTGGAAGCTTTGTATTATTATCTAACACCCTCTTTCAAATGCTTCTTAAACTCAGCTTGAGATCATATATAACTATGCTGTTTTGTAGCTATATTATTTAGTACTTGTGTCTATACGTAGCAAGCACAGCACGGCTTCAATAAGCCAGAGAAGTTGTTGAGATGGAACTGCCTGATACAGTCAATACAGCCATGTACAAGGGAAGATTCTGCACGAGTGGTGGAGTTAAGTCTCAGCTTGGATATGTTGAAACTGATCCATCTGGTCGATATGGGCGTGTAAGTGTTTTTCTTTGATCCTCATTTCTCATCTTACTTATTGATGTGCCATGTTATAATAAAAGTTGTTGGCAAATATGAATCTGTTTCATGTTGACTGATCTGATGACTAATTCACATGTATTATGGTTATTGTTGGTGCTTGTAGTTCAGGGATGTTCTTGGCAAAGGAGCAATGAAGACTGTGTATAGGGCATTTGATGAGTTACTTGGGATGGAAGTGGCTTGGAACCAAGTCAAACTAGGTGATGTCTTTCACTCACCAGAACAACTTCAGCGCCTTTATTCAGAGGTTCATCTCCTGAAGCACCTCAACCATGATTCTATGATGATCTTCTACGGTTCTTGGATCGATGTCAACAACAGAACCTTCAACTTCATCACTGAATTGTTCACCTCTGGTACACTTAGAGAGTAATCATTCAATCCCTGAACCTTGTATACTATTGGATGCAGACTAAATTAACCATCTATATTTCATAAGTTATAGTATATTTGTGTTAGCATACTATATTTTTTATGTTTATAGGTATAGGCAGAAGTATAAGCGAGTAGATATCCGAGCAGTTAAGATTTGGGCTCGCCAGATTCTTAGTGGTTTGGAGTATTTACACGGCCATAATCCTCCAGTAATACATAGAGATCTCAAGTGTGACAACATCTTTGTCAATGGCCATCAGGGGAGGGTCAAGATTGGTGACTTAGGCCTAGCAGCTATACTTCGTAGCTCCCAACATGCCCACAGTGTCATAGGTAACACCTCTTGCTCTAATTTAGCACTTAAAATGAACATGAATCAAAATATGAGGGTGGTAATTTGTATTGCTTTGGTTCTTATCTGTCTAGACCTTGTTATGAACTGAAATTTTGTGTTTTATGTGAACCATCAGGCACACCAGAATTCATGGCACCAGAACTGTATGAAGAGAAATACAACGAGCTGGTAGACATATATTCCTTCGGTATGTGCATGATAGAGTTGCTTACTTTTGAGTTCCCATACAGTGAATGCGCCAACCCAGCTCAAATATACAAGAAAGTTACTTCGGTAAGCTTAATTGAACCCTTGTCCCAATTTTCCCTTCATTTAACATGATTCATTAATTTCTTATACTTCGGATAATTTTATGTATCAGGGGAAGCTACCTAATGCGTTCTACAGAATCCCAGATTTGGAAGCCCAGAAGTTTGTGGGAAAATGTTTGTCAAATGTCTCTGATAGACCATCAGCTAAGGAGCTCTTGTTGGACCCTTTTTTAGCGGTGGACCAACTTGAAATACCTTTGCCACCAAACATACCATTACTTCCAAATCACCCTCTAAAGCTTAATTCCACCCCACTAGTTCCCATTGACCATCATCGTGATCAAACAAAGAGTGCAGAAATGACAATTACTGGTTCAATAAATGAAGAGGACAACACTGTTTTCCTTAAAGTGAGGATATCTGACATAAAGGGTATGCACACTTTCATCCACATAATCATGTTCAATCATTATGTGTCACATAAAAATCGATGGTAGTATGAAATCATGTAATAAATAAACATGATCCCACTTAATTTTATACGATACATAATCAAAGCATTAATAAAACTTGATTATGCAACACAGAAATTGGCCAAAACCGTGTATAAATTTCTCAATCCTGACAACATTCAAAGTCTCTTACTAAAGATTGTGTTTCCTATCAGGGCACACGAGACATGTGTTCTTCCCATTTGATACATTAAAAGACACGGCTATTCAGGTGGCGATGGAGATGGTGCAAGAACTTGAGATCAGCCACTTGGAACCATTGGAGATTGCTGCCATGATAGATCATGAGGTATCAGCTTTAGTTCCAACTTGGAGGGACAGGGTTAAGTGTCACCACCAACGACAGCACAGCTTTAACTACGAAGAAGATGAAGATGTCAATAACCACCACCCTTTCTTCTTATCATCTTCTCCATCATCTCCACGTGGTTCTGGCCACATGTCTGCTTCCAACTCCTTCAAAACCCATGTTCGTGGCCACCATTACCCTTTTGCTCTAGAAGGGCCTCAAGGTACCTACTATTTTGTATTTAATCTTAACCATACAAAATTTTGCTACTTTTAAGAATCATAACTAACTTGGAACTCGAACTCGTTGCAGATGACATGTTCATGAACAACGATGACGCAAGCTCTCAAGCCTCAATGAACTCCTTCAGGTATTCAACTTTCCAATTCTGCGACCCGGCCCACGAAGACGAGCACGACGGAAACGAACGCAACAAGTGCACCACGTTATCGTACCGTGGCGGCGGCGCAGAAGGCGAACCCGTTTCGTGCGGGTGCAGGTTTGGGTCGGGTCACGGGTGCCCGAGGCTGACCCGGATCCGGTCGTGCCCGCACGAGCGGCGGAGCCGGCAGCTCCAACGGTCGATGATGTTGGAGGAGATTTACAAGTACAAAAGACGCTTCTTCAACACCGTTGGTGCCGTTGAGAACATCGGATTTCGGCATCCACTAAGAAGTGGTGGCGTGTGCTTTCCTCGTGTTTAGATTCAGAGTTAAGAAGCTCTTTTTCTTCTTCTTTGTGTTGTTGATGTGTGAAAATGATCAAATAATGTTTATAGTTAATGAATCTGTGTTTGAAAAGACCATGTGGCTTGTTTTTAAGGATGTTCTGCATGTTCTTAATCTTCGACTCTGTCTGCTACCAAATTTGAACAGAGTACTTTTGATTTATAATGTTATGATCATGAATGCAAGGTTTTAATTTATGCTTATAGTTGTAGCTTTGTTGGGCTTTTTATGTTGTTGAAAATCATGAATATTTGTACTTAATGTTACTGTAATTATTATAGTTGAAAATCAGCAATTATAAAATCTCTAATTTTGAGGTTGCATCTTATCAAATCTTTTCTGTTTCATCTAATTTTTAAACCTTTCAAATATTTTTTTTAATCATAACTTCATGGTAAACCCTCAGTTACTTGAATAGGAAATTAAAAATGTAATTTTACTAAGTAAAGAGAAAACTTTCATGTATTAGTTTATGAAGTCAGACTAAATTAAAACAAAAATAACAAATAAAATATGAACTAATTATAATAAAGTAATTAAACAAAATCAAATCCATTACGTATGCAGGGAGAACTTACTGAAGACTATCAGTATTTTTAAGTCGTGAAAAGGAAAAACATCAGTTTTAATATATTTTTGTTTGAGTGTACTTGAGTATAAAACTGCATTCATAATGAAGTTTATAATATTTTAAGAAAAGGGCTATACTTTGTGACAAAATTATAAAACGACATGAATTTTAATTATAAATCTTGTATTTTTTTCTGCACATTCTTCACATAACTCCACCAAAGTTACTCCTATGTAAAGATTAGTCCTTATCTTTTTAGATATTTGATAACATCTCACACGTAATTAAATAGGAGCCAATCAAGATTAGTCATAACCACATAAATGACCTATTAATTGTAGCATAAACAATTAATAAAGCAAGATTAGATAGAAAACACGGTTTCATTAATATTGTTAATAGAGCATATCACTAAAAAAATTTAATAAAAATCAACATACAATATTCTGTAAAAATTCTTATGAAGAACACAGGGAATATTTTACTTTGCTGGATTTCTATTTATCTTTGTTCTCTCCAAAGGAAAAAAAATATATATATATATATATATATATATATATATACAGATTTTATTATTGCTACCTTTTATCTTTCGGTTCACATGATTATGTAACTTTGCTTTCGGCTGGCCCAAGACTAAGAGAACCAACGCAAAAGCAAGAAAAAAGGTGAGGCCCATTAGCCCGTTACTGCCACTAAACTGAATCCGCAGCCTTTTTATTTTATTTTTATTTATTTATTTATTTACTTTACATTCCTACAGCCACTTCTTCTGAACCGAACTTTTGTCGCTGTATACACGTGGCGCAATATCATATGCACGCCATGATACACCATAGACCTGCGTTGCAGGGAAGCATGTAACTCGAAAGTCGTGCTCCCCACGCGAAATGGAGTGCACCCACCAAGGGTCCCTGTCGTTCCAAATTCAGCCTTCGAAAAAGGCTCCTTTCTAACTTCAACTGCACCATTCTTCTTCGTCGCTTCGTTCCTCCAACGACGTCGTTTCTTCCCGTTCTCTCTCTGAATTCCTCGTTCACGGTTTCTGATTCATCGTTCATAAAAAAAAAAAAACCCTACAAGAATAAACAAACAACGTCGTTATCGCGATCATTCTCCGTCGTCGCCATTTTATCGCTCTTCAAATTCTCATAGGAGATTCATTGAAACCACTTACAGCTGCGTAAAAACGACGTCGATTATCTTTCTCACTTCCAAGATTTTCATCGGTGAATCTCATTCTGATTCATCTTATTCGCGCCGGTACGTGACGCAAGCCTCAATGAGGCGCTGCAACAGCCAGATTCCGGCGCCGCTGCCGTCACCGATCCCGACTGGGAGAGGGATGCGCTCCGCCGCGAGCGAGACCTTCAGCCAGTTCCTAGAGAAGTCGCTGCAGCTGCCGGAGCTGACGCTACCGGGAACGCACCTCCCGCCGGCGCCAGCGGAGATCGACCTCCGGTCGCTGCCGCACGGCTCAGCCGATCTGATGCTGCGCTCCGCCAGGGAGTTCGGCGCGTTCCGCATCCGGTGCCACGGGATCTCCGGCGGCGAGCTCCAAACGATGGCGGACGCAGCCGAGCGCGTTTTCCAGAAATCGGGAAACGTCGTCGTTGAGCTTAACGGACCTAACGGAGAAATGATTCCCTGCGTTCGGTCTAGCAAAGGCTCGTTGGAATTTACCGTTCAAGATATCATCCGCGACCAAGCCCATCGGAACTTTTGGTATCCATTAACACACTCTTTGGTTTGTTTTGTTTTTTAGTTTGCAGCTATGGTTGATTCTCCATTGTTTCGTTTCGTAATGTTTGGATTGTAATGAACTTTTTTCACGTACGGTCTATGTATTCGTATATATATACCGTATAAATTTACCGCCACCTTTTTGCATGCAAACTATACTTTCTTTTTTACAATGAAAAACAGAAAGGCAACACTTCACTGTTATTGTTCCACTGTCCACTTTTACATGCTTTCTACAATTTTAATTATGTGGGTCTATGAATAAAGGATAAACTATTATTTGTTTCGCAGAGATGTAGTTTAAAACTCTTTATTGTTAGGTATCTCAATTATGAAAATTGATACTTTGTTTTATTTATTTTTTTCATATCATATCATATTTATACGTATGTTCATTGAACTTACTCTCTTATCATGTGTGTTTAATTAGTGTGTCTTCATTGCTTGTATCCATTTCTAATCAAACAATATATTGTTAGGATGTCAGATTTTTAACATACAAACAAAACTTCTATCTTATTATTATGACTGCTCAAAATACTCAATATCCCACTAGGTCACCCAACTAATTATTTTGCACATTCTATAGAATGGATATTTAAACAAAGGCAATATGCAGATTATTTAGAAGAAATAATTAGAGATAATATTTATTCTTTTCTGATTTAGCTTGTTGTGGAAAACTAATTACTCGATTTTACTAGTACGTAAGAGAATTTATGTAAAATAATTTATTATCTCTCTAAATTTAATTTGTATCAAATGTGTTATTACTTTAGAAAAGAAAAAAAAGTATGATATACCTTTAATGTCTGCCCATCATCAACGTGAAAGGTGTGAAAAAAATATTTTATGGAAGGATTTGTAGACAAGTGTTTTCAAATTTATTAAATTTGGAAATAAAACATAAAGGGAACTGGTAAAAAAGGCATTGTCTTTCTGTCACTAATGAAGTTATTGAAGGTACTAAGTTGTTTGAAGTGATGAATATAATGCAGGGTTCACATGGGGAATGTTACAAGTAGATTGGATAGGGTAGTTGAGCAAGTGAGTTTGGTTCTACAGCACAACACATCTATTGAGTTTAAGGAGCGGATTCAAGATATAGAGTCTGTGATTTGCTTGTGCAGGTATCCGCACGATAATGTTCCCAAACAAAAAGAAGACGCTTCGGTTAAGAGAAAAGACAGATATTGTGATCATGCTTTGCGCTTCTACCTTCCAATGGAACAATGTATATTTTATATCCAAACTGAAAGAGGCCCCCTATCATTTGACGCAGGTCCACAAAATATAGTTGTCACTGTTGGCAAACAACTACAGGTAATTTCATCTTTTATCAACTTTCAATTTCATCTTTTGTAAGTGTCAACTTTGTTATACTACTAAGCAATTACGTATTAAAGACATATTATAAAAATTCACATATAGTATTTTTGTAGTGATTTTATCGTACATGATACAATTGATAGTGCTGTAACCATGAAAATTAAATCCTTAATTACCTGCAGTGGTTATTTTCTACTAGTGACTCCATTGAGGATAATTTGGCAATGTGTTGGATTTTCACAATTATTTTTTTGTTGAGTTTTAAGTTACTCTCCATTTCGTTTTATCTATTTTTTTATACAGTTTTATCTTTTTATAAGGTGTGTAAAAAAATATAATACAAATTTTCTTTTTATTGTTTTTCCTTATTTTCTCTATTTTTTGTTTTTACAATTTTTTCTTCTGCATGTATATATAGGTTTTGTTGATCTGCATGCATAAGCAATGTAATGTTGCCATCTGCTTAAAATAATGGAAGATATCGAGTATGGTATCCAATCGAGTCACTCCCACCCTCCTCGCTAGATCATGCCTATTTTTTTCTTCCCTTTTGTTTTACAAACCAATCAAAATAAACCAATTTTTCTTGATTCTTTTTTTTTTTTTTCTTATCCACCATGGAAATCGGGGTTCAACATTACACATAATTGTTGAGATGTTTCCCGAAATCCCTACATTCCATTTTATTTATATTCGGAGGAGAATTTAGGAATGCGAATTATCATTCTTGGAATTACTATAAAAAAAACTATTTAAAGACTAATATTTAGTTACTAAATGAAACTAATATTTAGTTATTAAATAAAATAGTTGTTAATTGTGACTAAAATAGTCATTAAATTAAATTTTGATTGTTAAATAATTACAAAATAAAAGAAATAATTGAATTTAGTGACCAATTAAGTCAAATAATTGGTATCTAACATTAGATACCATTAGATTCTAAATTGGTATATAATTAAGTTAGAGACTAATTTAGAATCTAATAATATAGGTCAATAAAACTTTGGTAACTAATGTTAGATACCAATTATTTAACTTAATTGGTCACTAAACTCAATTATTACTTCTATTTTGTAGTTCTAGCAACCAAAATCTAATTTGGTGACTATTTTAGTCATAATTAGTAATCATTTCATTTGGTAGCTAAAAATTGGTCTCTAAACAACCTTTTTCTTGTAGTGAATAGACCTACGAGACGTGTGTTGCTTTCCAAGAACAAGGTGTGAAATTTATTAATGAAAGTATACTCGTTTCAGGTCTTGGCATGTCTCTTTGTAAAGTTTTAGAAAGATAAGATGGTTATATCATAGATTACACTTTCCATAAATGCTTAAAATAGTACCGACTATTGTTTACATATAAAAGATTCAAGATCTTTAGAAAAACTTTACTCCACTCATATGACTAAAGATACCAATCATATGTTTGAAAATGTTCTTATGTAAGACTTTTCTTCTTTACAACGGTTTATAAAAAGGTTGTTATATCTTACAAACACAGGACCTGATATAAGTTATGCAAGACCCGATATAAGTTATGCAATGCAGTTCTTGAGTTGGTTTTGCATGCTCCCATTTTAAATCATTATAAATGCTACACATCGAATTTTACGGTATATCAAAAAGTACTCTTGAACAAGGTTTGTTCTTTTCAGGTAATCATAGTTTACAACTCGAAGGTTTTAGTAATTCCGTCTGAGCCATCTATCCACAAATAAAATATTCCCTGGCTAATCTTTGTTTCTCATATCATCTTTAATAAGTTGGAAATGAAAGAAACAATCAATTGAGCATCATCTATTGTACACTCTATCATTACTTCATCATCATCTATTGTGCACTCTCTATCATTACATGTAGATTCAATAGCTAAATCATTTGTTAATCACTTCAAGATCAAAACTCAATCCCAACAGTTATTGTGACAATCAAGAAACATTGCTTTCAATCCTAGGTTCCGCAAATGAACCAAAAACATCGAGAGTGTCACATCATTCGTGAAAAGCTTTAGACCAAACTCTTACAACTGCTTCCCATTATTTTTGTTCATCAAGTTGCCGATGTCTTTGCCCAGTCTTTTAAGTATGCAAATTTCAATTTTATTGTTTCCAAACTTGGAAGGATGGATATCTACTGTTGAGCTTCATGGGGCGGTTGGGTTATCATAGTTTTCTGTTGACTTTAAGTTACTTTGTTTTTCCATTTTTTGTCTTTCTTGTATACTTTCATCTTTTTATAAGGTGATTGGTTCTTTTTTGTGTGTGAAAAAAAAAAATACAATTCGCTTTTGTCGTTTTTCCTTCTTTTCTCTTCTAATTGTTTTTACATTTTTTTTCTTCTATATACCTGCACAGGTTTCGTTGATTTTACATGCATAAAATAGTGTAACGTTCTCATCGTAAAAGTGAAAACAATAAGAGGGTTGGAATCCAAAAATGATTGCATATTACTATCTAACATGTAGTAACCATATGTTTTAAGTGTGGTTGTGATTATAACGAAAAAAATAACCATATAATTATTTTAATTATTAATATATCTTTTGTTTATAAAACCGTATAGAGTTTTTTATTCATTTTAGATTTTGTGTAGTTTGGTTTGATGATGTCTTGGAATGTAGGAGTGGAGCAATGGTGTATTCAAATGTGTTCCTGGGGAAATGATCTTCATGCCGAGTTTACAGAGTAGCCCTGCTTCTTTCTCCATAGAGCTTTTATGTTCGGCCCCTTCAAATGATCAAAGTCACGCTTTAGACAATCATGAAGACTGTGACAAGATAATATCCTTGCCTGATCAACTCCTTTTTGTATTTTCTCTTATATTTTTATACAAATTTTTATACTTCGTTTTTTCCTGATCCTCAGACATGGTTGCACCATTTTTATTTATATTTTGGATGCCTGTTGCGTGGTCATGAAGTATCTGTTGCCCATATACACATTTTTTTTTTCTTCTTTTGTAATTTATTTATAAAAGCCATTTTGCTGTACAGTTTGGTTGTAAAAATCATGGGTTTTGGATAGAAGACCAGATACGACATCTTGACATGATGTTGTATATTCAATTCAATAGTGTAAAACACAGGAAGCAAAAATTTGTAGACTATTTAATTTGATCAATCATGGTTTGTATATTACGACATTGTTTCATAAAATGGTGATAAACCAGGTGAATACTAAGCCCTGAATTCACGGCCCAAGAAGGGCACCCTTGCAAGAGTTTTCGGCACAGGACCTTGATCCAATTCAGGTTTCAGAAACTAAACACAGAAAACACGGGGAATTTGAGTATAGTAGTGTTGCATTCTATAATCTTATTTGTGTTTTGATTCTTCATATACCGGTTTTAGTAACAAATAAGAATCATGGAAAATGATTCCTTATGAAGAATAGAGGCGAAAGTATTATGGTTGATGGTTTTTTCTTTCAATGAAATTAATGGCAATGGGCAATGGAAGTAAACGAAATGGTAAACTGTTCTTTTATTTGGAAGTAAGTGAATGAAACCAAATTTCATTATCTTGGAAGTTAGGTGGCTCCTTGTTTGTGTATCCACAAAAGAAAATGGAATTTTATATTGTTTTGTATTCTATTTTTTACTTGATAGCATTACAAATATTGCAACATTATTTTTAATTCCATATTATATTTCTTTCTTGTATGAAGTTTAATTATTATTTTTTATCATGTATTATATATAAG
>Ga0123340_1005844_pt1 | contig 11721 bp, 4 predicted proteins | sample SirMexnodulemix_FD_89961 | JGI IMG/M metagenome (GOLD analysis project Ga0123340, IMG submission 89961) | Root nodule microbial communities of legume samples collected from Mexico - Siratro Mexico nodule mix | ecosystem: Host-associated > Plants > Roots > Nodule | place: Mexico: Nepantla... | reverse complement strand
GTTTTATAATTTTTTTATATATTTCAAGTTAAAAAATATCTGTATTGTAAATTGAAACAACTAATATTAAATTACATTCAATGATATTATGTGAAAATTACACACAATAAAGATTATAAAAAATAAATTTAATGTAACAATTTAAATTGAGAAACAAATAAATAAGTATATTTAATTACAATTACATAATAATATATTTTTTCTAAAAAATATAAATTTTATTTGTATAATTATAATTTTTATGTCACTTTACATTTGACTTATTAGTTAGTTTCACTAAACACTTAAAATAATAAGCTACTAATAAATTCAGAAATGAGATTTTACTCTTAAATAAAAACACGGAAAACACAAAAAAGAAAAAAATACGTGAGAGAGAGAAATTTATAAAATATTAAATATTTATCTGAAAAAGAGATATTAAAAATAATGTAATATAATTGTACTATTCGAAATGTCGACGACAGAAAAAAATTAAAAATAACAAGTTAAATTTTACACTTAGACATTCCGATCAAAATACCAGCAAATTGTCTGACATTTAGTATTATAATTTAATTAAGTAATCATTAACATTAAACGAAACTTAATTCTGAAAGTATGATTAAAAAGATACTTAAAGCTATTTAGACTTTCTCTAATTATTCAGTAAAAACCTTAAACACATATTTTGATATCTTTTAAAGCAACTCGTTTTGCAGTTTATACTTTTTCCGAAGTATTAACTTGAACATGAAGTGTCATCGCAATACCGAAGCTCGAGACCAAAAATTGGAACTAAGATTTGGGACTGATAGGTGAAATAAAGAAGATTTGAAACATGAGTTGTGTAAATTAATCCGATTCTTATCGCTCATATTATTTCGTTTTCAACAGTAGAATTTGAAATCGAAATTTTAGTTTATTTTGCAAAAATTTCATAAACAGTGATATGTTTTTTTTACAAAACTTTTAAACTCTTTTCTATTAGATTTCAATTTTTTATTAAATTTTAATTTATTAATATTTTAGACTATTAAAAGATTTTAATTTTTTATTAAATTTTAATTTGTTAATATTTTAAGACCATGATAATATTTTATGACATTCTAAGATTAAAAGAGAAGTTATATTAACATATTTTTTTATTGTTTTTTTAGACTAATTGTATCTTTATTTTTATTTTAGTATTATTGAAGTATCTATGGTTATGTAGGTTATTTCAGCTCTATTGAAAGTTTTTTCAAATTAATTATAAATGTTAGTTTATTATTGACTATTGAATTTTTATTAAATTGATTGATTACACTGAATTTATATATTGTTATGATAAAAATAAATTTTATTACTTCTTCTAGCTGTGTCCAAAAGTCAGCAGTATTGATACCTCTGTACTGGATAACTCCTCAGAAGGTCCTGAGATGATACAGACATTTTTCTACTGATGATGGTCAGGAAGACCACAATTTCAAGACATCCACGGAAATTTTTTCTCCCTCTCTAATAAAAGTTCCGTCAACAGTATGAACTAATGGATGAAGATTTTTCCACATGGCAACGGTTCATCCGACTTGATCCACTACATGCCAATGAGGACAAATTCTTACTGCAATCTAATATCTTCTTCCTGCACTCTAATATAAAATTTTAATTTCACAACTGACCCTATCCGATTCATATGGGTAAAAAATTAAGAACCAGATAACACTCCCATTCAGTTTACATTTCAAAAAAAATGACAACCGGATGAATATGTCATCCGATTGTCATTTCAAAATAAAATGACAACCGGATGACATCCCCATCCGATTGTCATTTCAAAATAAAATGACAACCGGATGACACCTCCATCCGGTTGTCATTTAAAAAAATTCATTTTATTTGGAAATGACAACAGGATGGCATACTCATCCGGTTGTCATTTTGATTTTGAAATGACAACCGGATGGGGTTGTCATCCGGTTCTCATTTCCAAATCAAAATGAGAACCAGATGGAACCCATCCGGTTTTCATACATCAAATCAGAAAATTCTTCTGTTCGTCGTCGACAACGCCTAAACCCCAAATCAACTACTTTAATCAGCAATATCACTTACTAATTGCTAATAAACACCAAAAATTACTTACTTATTGTTTGTTTGAAGAATTAATCAAAGATTTGGAAATAGATGAAGTTAAAATGAAACCCGGATGAAATGTCATCCGGTTTTTATTTTATTTTGAAATGACAACCGGATGACATACTCATCCGGTTGTTAAATTTTTTAAAAGTGACATCCGGATGGGATGCCATCCGATTTTATTCTTTTTTGACATTATGAACCGGATGGGTATGCTTTTTATATTGGGGTATTTATGAAATTAAAAAATCTGTATTAGGGTGCAGGAAGCGTGTATTAGGGTGCAGGAAGAATTTGTCGCCAATGAGAAATGGATGCTATATGAACATGGACTCACAAGCCCCTTTGTGTGGACTTGAGTAATATTTAGGACATATTGAAAAATAAACAAATAAACATTTTTTTTTTAAAACACAAATTTTATTTATATGATATAATTTATATAATTATATTTTTATGTCACTTTATATTATTAGTTAGTTTTACCAAACACTTAAACTAATAAACTAGTTAATAAACTCAGAACTGAATTAAGAATTTATTAGCTAATTATTAGTTTACTAACTGATTTTGTAAAAGAGACTTTAATCTTAAATAAAAACATGAAAATAATAGTTTCAAACACGTAAAAGTATTATCAAGAGTGATTTACGTTATATTATGAACTATATTTTTTTCTTTTGGTCTTATTATTTGAAATGACTGCGTGACCATGAAAAAACTCACGAAGGATAAAGGAATGAAAAAACTCACGAAGGATAAAGGAAAGAGAAAAAAAAAAAGAACATTCACGTGCCTGAAAGGTCAAAAGGATCTTGGTCAAAAGCTTAAGGGGATGTGTGGACATTTTGGCCTACCATATCCCAACCTTTTGTACTTGCAATAAGTTTGTACTTACAACAAACTTCGTTGTATCTCTCTGGGATTCTTTTTCTCCTTCAAGGCTTCGTTGAGGCAATTCTTTCATATAATATAATTTAAGTGTTCATTTTATACGCTCACTCTAGAACATCGATGGTGTCAAAACATAATTTTTCTTTGTTAAATGAAAAGAATGGGAACATCATAATAAATAGCATTGGTATAATATATGCTATTATCAGCCTAATCTTTCTACCAGGCTGTCATTTGAATTGTGCTAAGACATTGCTAGTTTCAGAGCTCACTCACCTATTGACTCTTTCCAGATCTGCCATTCAGAATGATGTATTTCATTTTAATAGTTGTTTCATGTTCCTCCTTCTAAAAAAACTGTTAATTAGAGATTTGAGCAATCTCACCTTATTGTATCTTTAATGATAAATGTTTAGTCAAAATCTTAATCTCACAAGATCTTACTCTAAAGGAAAAAAAAATTATACAAGATCTTCAATGACAAGAAAATATTTTAAGTTCTTTCTTGATAAAAAAAAAAACCTTCATGAAATGTTGAATAAGAGATCTTCAATAAATTATACAAGATCTTAATAAAATCTTAAGGAATCTTATATCTTATTTAAGACTAATAGACACTAGGAGGTCGACTTCTTTTGTCGCTCAATCACTCAAAGATCCTTAAATTGTGGCATTGAGCTTCCTGAAAAATAGCTAATTGCTATTGCCACAGGACACACACATGCATGTTCATTATAAAGGATAAGATGACAACTGGAGTAATGTAGAAATAAATATTAAAAATGCAGCGATCTTAATAAAAAGAAAGTAAACCAATTTTTTTCCGTCCAAACATTAAGTTCTCAATTCATAAATGACACTAATACCAATGCCAAATAAATTGGAAAGACATTGGCTTACTCATCAAAGTCCGATCCAGATTCAATGCTTAGACTCCATAAAGAAACTAAACACTGTTCTTCAAATGACACTATAAAGCTAACAGACCCTTCACCGTGGTCAATCGATATAGAAGGAATTACTCTTTCTTGGTGTAGTGCCTGACAACAAAGGCCAAGCCCAATATCAGGAGAGGGACCAGAAATTGCAAGATCTTGATCACAACATCTGAACTCTTCTCAGTGTACAGAACTTGCTGAGGGGGAACGTAGGTCCGCTTTAGGGGAACAGTTGATGCATCAATCTCACCAATGTAGTATTTTTCCATCATATCTCTTGCAGAATCACTGTGCCCCACGTCTTCAAAATCATTAGTTGCATCTTTCCCTGTAACCAAAATGTGATAATAATCAATATGGTAACATTTTGGAGCTTTTATTCAGATGATATAAACACACCTGTGGCAGACAACAAAACCTCATCACCTCCGGGATGTTCCTCCATGAAAGGGGTGACATCATAGACCTGATATTGTTGAAACACATTATTTTGTTCAGTGCCAGAAATTAACATCATAACAAAAGTAGAATTCAAGCTGTAGAATTAAAATTCATGTCATTATACATGGGGTTCTGTTCTGCACTCCTTTAGGGGTGTTTGAATAAGTCTCAAAATGGGGCATTACCATCTCAGGTAAAGTTTAACTAGAGAAAAATTGGCTTGCTTTTTCTATAGTTCAGAATAGTGAAAGAGGGATTACTCCTGCCCAATGTCATATGAGCCAGTATTTTGTATAAAGGATGAGTTACAGTGAGGTAACATCAGATTGCATCAAGAGCAACAGGTTTACCATGGCCTTTGACATCTAGGGAAGATCACCCCTCAAAGCGGATATGACTAACATCTTTCTGTTTCAACAGGAACATAACTAACTTGTATAAAAAAGGATGTCTTTTATGTGAGAGTAGTCACTGTCCTTGCTGTAATCTTTGGGAGTTGGAAAGTGACTAAGGAGAAGGAATCATATTCATGAAAGGTATATATGAGAGGCTAATGAATTTCGTCCCCCTTGTTTGGATGCCTAAAATCTTCTTAAGACTCCCAATTTGGGAACTTTAAAATAAACATGAAGATTAATACAGGAGCCTTTTTGAGGGTTGAATGATAATTATTTCTAACTCCAAATATTTTTAGAAACTCCCAAACAAGGAGGCTGGTTAAAAAAAGTTTCCCTTTCACATCACACATCACATCCAAAAATTAAATAAATCAGCAGGTTAATCCAAATTCCAAACCATTCATTCACGCATCAACAGGATTCAAGTGACAAAGCATCTACAGTATAGTGAATATACAAATGGCATGAAAGTAACTACCTACAGATTAAATAGTCTCTTGGTATTTTAATATACATTCCTCTGGCATACTTTTCTTTGACACATTTGGACAAACTAGTATTTTCAGCAGTCTGTGAGATGTCCCACAATCAAAGGCATGGACTCAAAATCACAGTGTGTGATAAGATAACAAGATAATTTCACATAGTAATAGACATGATTAGATATGAGTGTATAAGGGTTGGGTTTGACAAACCCATCACTCAATCCGATCAAAAAGATCTTGGGTTGGTGATCTTGGGTTAGCAAAATCTTCGCCAGATACAATCAAAAGATCTTACGTTAAGTTGAACCAGGTTTTTACATCTTTTATTAGACTCAGTCCAACACAGTTCATCCTTAATCAATCATGTTAGATTGGATTGAGGCATGAATTTAAAAAAAAAAAAAGTCTTTGTTGTTAAAATTTGTAATTTCAAAAGCAATCTTTTAAAAAATAAACTATTATTTAATATTTCAAAAATAAACATTTAATAACAGAACAATGAAGTAAATTTAATAATAGTTATTAACATCATTTAATAATTTTGATCGGATTGTTGGATATTGGATTCATCCACAACTGAGATTAGATCAGATTGGATTGACTCAATTGCAAATACAAGTCAACCCAATTTGGGTTGGATAAGGTAGCCGGATTAATAGACTCAATCAACACCCTTGATTAGAGCTGCCTCACATACTAATAGTGAGGGATGAACAACTCCTTGGGCAGTAACTGTCAATCAGTGACAGAATAATAGTATGACAAATTCTAACGAAACGGATCTGAATAAGAGATGATAGAATGACATATATGCACATCCTTGAACAGAACTTTTGATTTAGTGCTTTTTTATGTGTTATTATTTTAATCTAACATCTACTTAAAGAAGTATAAAGTATGGTTTATCGTCATCTAAGTTGAAATAGATTAATTCATGATGGAATAATTATTCTTTCCCTATCGGGGGTGTTGTCATGTAAATCAATCATTTCTTCGATTCTCAAATCACGGGTTTTCTAGAAAGATATTCACCTTAACAAACCCATTTAGAAATCAATGACAAGCTTACTTTAAGATTTTGTTTCAGTTGATGTTCTATTTTAATTTTAACTGCAGAGATCTCATTTTGTTTCCCATTTTCAAAGATTCAAAGACTCGTATAGGAAGTAGTGGGAATACTAAAAGATTACTTTCATTTAGGTTAGCTTTTCAGTTAACAAAATACAAAATCAGTTGACCTCAACCTACTAAGACACAAACTTTATATTTATGTGAAGAGTCTTTTGTTAGACAGCTGCTCTTAGCAGAGGTAATCACCAACTGCAAACAATTGCACACAAGTGCACAAGCTAGTCATGGGAAAACGGAAAGGAGAAAATAAAATTGACTAGTTCAGTATAACAGGATAAACAGTACATCAGATCAAACACCTTCATCTTAAATCCCAAAAACCTCTTGATTTCATCTTAAACTCGTTGTCTTTACTCCTAGAGAATAAATAATTGAAGCAAATCGAAAATTCTTAAAAGAGAAAGAAACAGACCTTTCCCGAAATGACGAGCCAACAATCCTTGGTCTGGTTGTGCTTTGCAACCTCCTCGAAAGTGTGAAATTTCTGATCTGAAGCCATTGTTCTTTTCACTGCGACCACAAAATCAAAAAAGCAGAGGACCCAGAAGAATTAAAGTCAAACCCACTATTCTATGTTTGTTAAGAGACAATATAATGAGGAGAGGATCTAAAGAATCGGTACAGCAATTGACGAAAACGTGATTGTGATGATAATTTGAAGTGAATCGGTGAGAATAAGTTGATGGCTTCTGACATCAACACTTACCAAAGAAAAGGGTTTGATTCCACTTCTACCCAGAACAGATCCTTCACCACTCACACTTTCTTGTGATGTGTCAAACCACTTTTTCTTTCTCTATATTCGGTCACTGCTCCCATAGTTATATATGCTTTCTTCGAATACTTCGCCGCCAGAATAACCTTCTAGGATCTTTAAATTACAGAATTGACACTTACAAAGAAATTCAATTTCTCATGCTAATAATATAATAATACCTTGAATAAATTGTATGGTCAGTGATTCCCAAGATTTTTCTGGATAAAGATGACCTTATTTGGAAACTTCTAGTACCAATATAGTTGACACGTGATACAATTAGAATTAGGTAACCCTAAATAAGTAGGTAACATAAAAATAAAATAGTGAAATATAAAAATAAAATAAATTGTTCGTTAGATTAATAAATTTTTTTTACAGAATATGAATATAAATAAGTATGATAAATATTAGAATAATTTTTTTTTTTTTAAACATCTTACAAAAAGATCTTACACGACTTTTTTTATGTCACATTATTTTTATAATTTCAAGTCATATCAGCAATAAATCTGTTATAAAATCTAATATTTAGATTTAAGAAAGTAATTTAAACTCTTAGCCTTATTTTGTCTTCTTTGTCCTCTCTAAACATATCACTTTAATTTCATTTTTGGAACAAACAAAAGGTAACATTTTATTTTCTTTGTTGGGCATAGTAGCTGTACTAGTTTTTGTCTTTATTAGGGTAGAGTATTGAATTTACTCTATTAATTTTTTAAAATAGTAAAGTTTAACTGTATTTCTAAGGTTTGCCTCAAGGAAATTTTCCTTTTCATAAGTACTTTTTTAAAAATGAAATATTTAAAATAATTAGTGTATGTATAACTCATAAATCAGATTTTTAAGAAGTTAATGATGTAATTTAGTAAAACAGGTATTCCTTGTATCATAATTGTACATTTTAATTTTTCAATTTTCAATTAGGTTAATTTCAAATGTTGTACATATGCAATTTTATTAGTTTAAAATTTAATGGTATCAATTGAATATTTCTTATATTTCAATTATTATTTTATCTTTTATTGTAAATTTACATTTTTACAATTTACATTTTTACATTTTTACTACTAAACTCCAATTCCCTGTTTATTAAAACGACTTTAATATTTAATATAAGTTTAAATTTTAAGTTATATTAATTATATAAATTAAAATTTTAACTATTTAAATGTTTTTTATTATTCTTTTAAGGTTGTAAGCTTTATTATTTAGAGTTTATATTATGTAAAGAATGTAATAGTTTAGAAAATATGCGATCTGACTATAAGTTGTACAAGTGAAATGAGTATCTGATTATTATATTATTTAAATTGAAAATAATATATTTATAAAAATAAATAAATAAGTAGTTAGGTCTCATTTCTACTTAAGTCGCCATCTTTTTAAAACCTCTTACTTTTGTTTTCTCTGACTGCTCTTTAAGCCTATGCTTCGTCTCTCATCAGTTTTTCAACAGAGCTCACCGTTGGACTCGTGGCGGAGAACAGAACAAGTCTACCCTATCAGAATCTCCGTTAGAGTAAGTTCGTTTTTTGTCCTCTTTCTTTAGAGCTAGTTTTAGGTTTGCGTTTTTCTCTACCTTCTAAGCTTGCATGTGACATCTGAGATATCACATAGTGTCTCTGTGAGCTCACTTCCCTAGTGTTTTAGTTTAATCATTGATCAGAGGTCATTTGATGTAGATTCGAGTTCTAAGGACCTTAGGCTATTGGAACTGTTAGAGAGAATTTCCACTGTGATTTAGGTAAGGAAAGCTGACTTGCATGTTTCATGATTCCAATTTGTTTGTGAGTTAGGTTTTATCAAAGTGTGTCTCTAAAAATGCATTTGTGATGGTTTCTCTGTTGGCATGAAGCTTAAGTTGAGTTTTGATTATTTATTCATTCTTGTATGTATTATGAGTATGTGGAAATTGATGGAAGTTGAACTTTTGCATAAGAGTCATCTGAGGCATGTGTAGTTGCTCTGTGATAATAAAAACAGCATGAATTGTCTGAGAAGCTACTGTTTTCTGCATAATTCGCCCAGGCGACAGCATCTCGCCCAAGCGAGAATGGTTTTGAGGAGCAAGTATGCTCTTTAGACTGTGGCAAGAAATGTCTCATCCAGGTGAGAAAGTAGTTTCGCCCAAGCGAGGGTACGGTCGCCCAAGTGCGAGAAAAGCTCCTAAGTGTACTCTCTAAAGTGTTTTCGCCCAGGCGAGGAGGTATTCTCGCCCAAGCGAGAGTAATTTTGCTCAGGCGAAAATGGCCATGGAGCCGGAGTACTCTATGGACTATTTTCGCTCAAGCGATAAATTTTTCGCTCGAGCGAGTGGGATTTAACTCGGGTGAAATTATTCTCGCCCAAGCTAAAAAAAAGAATTTTTTTTTGGCTTCTTGTTTCAATTGTTTAATTCTTTTAGATTACAATGTATGGATTTAATATAATAGATTAATTGATACTTTAAATTTAATAATATTAATAGTTTAGTCATTTATTTCATTTATTTGTTTCTTTCATTTTTGGAGATTGAGATTGAAAAGTAAATGAATGATACATGAGAAGATATTTATATTATGTTATGAAACTGATAAAGTGTCCATGAGTTGGTCAAGGTCTAGACATAGTATTTTCAGAAAAGGAAATACCTGTGTCTAGGTCATATAGGATGGACATTGTCTAAGGATCTGATTAACGATTGATATCCTGACTCTACTGGTAATAAGAATCAAATAGATTATTACTAGGTGGTAAGAGTCAAAGGAGATCTAAACTGGATGATTGCAGCTTGGGATATAGTTGGTCAGAAAAGTCTTAGGGGGACTAACCCTATCATACATGATTAAGGATTTATTTGTGTGGAGGCTGCGTGAAATCACAGTTTGGAGATGTATGATATGTGATTATCTCGAGGTCTATTCAATGCACGAGTCCTCTGAAAATAGAGTCAAGTCTGTAGTGTGTTAGTTTCTTATATTGTGATAATACACGAAATTGAATGTTTTTGATTTGTTAAAGCTTACCTTTTGTTATGTCTGATCGTGTGTCTTGACACGGGAGCACATGGTGCTGCAGATGGATCTTTGGATTGATCATCTAGGTTGAGGGATGTTGTTAGAAATAGTATTATATTTTAAAAAACTTGTATCTCATATTGTAACCATGTTTTAAGTTTACAGTTCAACATGATTATGTATTTTGATACTGATAAGAACCAAAAGTTGAAGTTTAACCAACATCAAGCACTTGCACAAATAAATAATTCAAATGATGCTTTACAAATTCTAAGTGGACCAATCACTAGGTCAAGGGCCCAAAAACTAAAAGAGGCATTGATTCGGCTGATTCAAGACATTCATTTTACCTGCACAAACAAAATCTAAGATTGAATTGAAACCTAATCACGTTCTTAATTTCGGATGATTAAGAAATAAAATAAAAGAGATTTGGGGTAAAAGCAAATCATTTGAAAACGCATCACCAGATTTAATTTAAGTGTAAATGAGCTATTTTGGGCTTAGGTTAAAATATGAAGAGTCACCCATTATTCCATTATTTTGTGGATGAATTTTAATTTTTTTTTATTTTAATGTATTTTGTTTAATTCTCCATAGGACTAGTCATACTTAGTAAATTGTGTTTTTTTTCATTTTCCCATTTTATGGAATTAATTAGTCATCTATAAGTGTGCCAAAAAATTGGCTTCTAGGCTAGTGAAGAGTCATGTTAGCTTTTAGAAGCTAACAAAAGTCTATTTAAGTCAAAAACACATGTAAACAACAACTTTGAATTTAAAATACGAATTTGATTCTGAAAATTTCAAAGGGTTTCTCTCTTCATTGGACTTGCAACTTATCAAGGACTGATCATCCTTGTGGCATTTTTCATACTTTAAGGTCTTTTATGTGTTTCTTTTCTGCAAAACAAGAGTTCTGAGTAGATCATCCTAAATCTGAATACTTAAGAATCTTTGGACATTCAACTGATTTTTGGTGTGGGCTGGTTGACATCAGATACCTATTATCTATGGATTAATGTAAATTATGTATCATTATGTTATTTTAATTGTAATAGTAATAGTTTACTTTTGTGTGGGTGTTACAAAGGAATTTTTAATTCAATATATTTTTCTTAGAAAATCTCAATAAACTTTTATGTTGTTAAATGATCTATATTGTTTATTTTTTTAAGTCTTTGATCTTGAATGTAATATTCTGTTTCCAATGAGATTTTGTTTTGAGAACAATCATATTTAATTTGACATACCCTACGGACACATGTTGGAAGAGTAATAGTTAGGCCACGCATTTAATTTTGTCTTTATTGAAAGGCCATTCGCAATTTAATGCTTCAGCCATAGTTGGCCGATAGCTTCAATGCAATCTTTATTAAGAGATGAATTGTCTCTTTTTTTAATTTTTAATTTTTACCATTTTTAGTTTTACACATCACAGTAAGAAAATTAACAAGGAAATGGATAAACAAAGATAAGTTTGGTAAAGATAGATGGAGATATATCCTTCCGAAGAAATTACAAAATTTTGATAATATTATTTTTTGAATTTGAGCTCAATTTGAATGGTACTTATAAT
>Ga0123340_1005843_pt1 | contig 11721 bp, 11 predicted proteins | sample SirMexnodulemix_FD_89961 | JGI IMG/M metagenome (GOLD analysis project Ga0123340, IMG submission 89961) | Root nodule microbial communities of legume samples collected from Mexico - Siratro Mexico nodule mix | ecosystem: Host-associated > Plants > Roots > Nodule | place: Mexico: Nepantla... | reverse complement strand
TTTGAAATTATATAATTCAAAATAAATTTCTAAATTGTTAAAATCTAAAATCTATTTCTAGATTGTAGAATGTAAAATCCAATATACATTTATAAATTTTGCATTTCAAAATATAATTATGAATAAATTCCGAATGCATTTACAAATTATATAATCTATTATACATACCAGAATACAATTAGAAACCATGTAATCCAATCTAAAATAAAGTTTCCACCCGACCCAAATATAGTGTAAGCCTTTGCTAAAAGAAATTACCGGTAACGTTGATGTTAGAAGGATAAACGATAGCTGTAAAGGCCAAAGGAAACCTCTTCGAATTTGAAGGGCATCCTCATACCTGCGTTGCTAGAAGTAAGGACGTAATATTACGTCGTCTAAGATTTGTTCTTAACAAATTAACAGTAAAAGAAAAATGTCATATTTATAATCAATATTAACAATAAATGAAAACGTTGTAACCATACATCTTGATCAAGCAAAAACAACATAAATCAAAGTTGGTTTGCACATATGTTACAGCTGTATCCGACAGGGATAAAGATGCGGCTCAAAAGAAATATATAGACGTGGAAAATTTAAAATGTAGTAGGGTAAGAGCTTTCTTCATTAGGGCTTCCGGAATAATGTTGAACAAATTTGCTAATCTCTACCATGACTTTTAAACTAATTCTCCTATTGATTGTAACTAAATTATTCACCGTCAACATGTGAACACAAAGACTAATGTACATCAATACTGGTTACCGTATTCTCAACCAATTTGTAAGGCAGGCAGTTTTCTTCTATCCCATATCGGAACTATAGGAAGGGAGCAAAAAGATAAATTAAACTGTGTTTTCCTTAGCTCAATATCTTAACTCAATAAAATAGCAGACAATATCTCTCCCATGGTCTTCTCAGGCATGTTACCTTCATTAATCTCCTCCATGGACTCGAGAACGGCAGCGTCTAATACTAGCTTTCTTTTTGCAATCTCATACACATTTTCATCAACTGTTCCCTTGGTCACTAGCCTTCAATGGAAAATGTCACAAGAAAATAGTCACCAACACATTCAAACAGTTTCAAATTATAAGGCTTGGACTAACAAAAAGAAAAACACAGGATTTAGCATTTTTACGAATGTTAATGCGAGTGAAGGAAGATAATAGGTAAATACCGATATATGGTTACAGGCTTTGTTTGACCAATTCGATGGCAACGATCTTCAGCTTGCCTATCAATCTGTGGGTTAAAATCCATGTCATGAATTACGACTGTATCAGCTCCTGTTAAGTTTAAGCCCTGTCCACCAGCTCTCGTGGAAAGTAAGCATGCAAATATCGAAGTATCGTTATTGAACGTATCAACTATTGTTTGCCTCTCCGCCACCTGTGTACTGGCAATCAAATAGTAGGATCTCTAAGATTTTAAGGAGCATGGGAAAACAGTGTCTGGTCACCAATATTGAAAGTGGTACACATTTTTACAGTCCACTTTATTAAAGGAGACATTAAAACTGAATTGAACGCTTCTTGATCTTTCAGTATTCATTAATTGAAAGGAGCCATGAGTGACTTGAGTGAATCATCACACGAAAAAGGAAGGAAAAATTGTAAAGCTAAAATGTCATCTACTCACAAGTCACGACATGCTGCTTGCTATAATGCTATCGAAGTACATTTAATCATAAAATTAAAAAAAAAATATTAGTACATATGAAATATAACTAAAAGATTTTTTTTTCTTTCGTTAAATCATCTCACGAGTAAGACAAATGTAATTTTGAAGATACAAAGACTTATTATATAACAGCTCTTGTTTAAGTTATTGATTGATTTTCCAATCCTGTTAATTACAAAGAGCAAGGGATCTCAGGAAGGATTTCAGTGTTGCTTAAATTTGACAATGGCTTTTCACCTTCAGTTTGAAGACGATATATTCTCTTCTCTTTCCGGAGAAACATACCAATACTTCATTGAATTTTCCTCTTTCAAGTGCAGGCAGTGAGGCCCACTCCAGTTTGAATGTTAATTTGTCTAATAGTTGCTTTGGCTATATTAGGTAACTCAATCTCAAAAAACTAGTTTGTAAGGTGAAGATTAAATTATCCTCATATCTAGTCAACATGGGATCTCCAACACATCCTATTATACTGAAATATGAACATCTCATACGTGGAACTAGATATTTGTGGATAGTCCAATAACGTCTCGATAGCGTGACATGATAAATCCAACAAACATCCTAGAATAGGCTTTGATATTATATTAAGAAATAAGTTTAAGTCTAACTCAACCTCACAAAATTAGCTTGTAAGGTGAGGATTGTCTTCATTTATATACTGTAAATTGTCTTTATCTCTAGTCGATATCGGATCTCCAACAAACTACTTGGCTAGCTTATGTCAATTTTGAAATCCTCTCATCCTCAGGCTATTATGCTGCCCGTATAATGTTTTGGTGGCCCTTTATTTGTTCCTCTTCATTGGTGTCGTAGTACTCAGATAATTTGTTTCCAAGATCATGTCATTCAAAGGGCTTCACAATTTTAGATAGTTGAAGGCATGCTTCATTCTCTCTAGACAGTTGAACACGCTCATCCACACTTAAACATCAAAAACTCTTACAACTATTTCTCACTTTTTGCCCACTTGGGTGCTTAAAAGGCTAGAGAATATTTCCAACCTATCTTAGAAGGATTAGTGGTTATTGAACTTTTGGAATTGATTTCTGAAAATATTGCTCAAGTGGCTAAATAGTTAAATAGACTCCAAGGCACCAAGTGGTTGAAAGTGTGGATATCACCATTAAAGCCAATCAGGGCAAGAGAAACAAAAGCAACCACCATTGCATCAAGAATCCTATTCCTGGAATTTTAGGACTAGCATCACAAGCAGTATGGATATTAAATATTTTTTCTTTCATGATGATCTGGAGGACATCTACATGAAGCAACCCCCAATGAAGAGCGTAGGTTGGGTTGTAAATTAAGACAATCTCTATGGTCTCAAACAATCTCCTAGTTCTTGGTTTGGATAGTTTAGTCATGTTCTTCAAATTTTTGGGCTAAAACATAATGAAGCATATCATTCAATCTTTTATTCTCATACATCTCCTGGAAAATTTGTTTACCTAATTGTGTATGTTGATGAAAATTATTGCACGGAATGACAATACCAAAATTACTCAACTAAAGCAACATTTGAGCAAATACTTTCAAACCATAGATCTTGTCTCTCAAATACTTTATAGGCATTGAAGTGGCTCAATCAAAAAGAAGTTATTGTGATTTCTCGAAAGAAACGTGTTAGATATCTTGAAATAAACAAGAATGATTAATTGTAGACCCATTCATAGTCCTATGGATCCAAATCGCAAATTAATGGCAAAACAAGGTGAGTCCTTCTAAGATCCAGAGAGATACAAAGGACTTGTAGAAAAACTTATTTATCTCACTATTATTAGGCTTGACTTACCAGTTGCAGTTGGTGTAGCTAGTTAGTTTATGCATACTCCTTGCATTGATCATTGGATTGTAGCCCTTCACATTCTCAGATACCTAACAGAGGCTCTAGGACAAGGTCTACTATGTGAAAATAAAGAAAACGCACAAATATCTTAATATTGTGATGTTGATTGGACAAGGTCTCCTATAGACTGACATTCCACTACTGGATATTGTGTTTTCATGGTAGGGAATACTGTTTCTTGGAGAAACAAGAAACAGATCGTAGATGTCCGATCAAGTTTTGAAGTTGAATATAGGGCAATGGTATAATTCACTTGTGAACTTGTGTGGATGAAAGAATTTCTCTATAAGCGGAGGTTTTGTGAAATTCAATAAATGAGGATGTATTACGATAGTCAAACAACTCTTCACATTGCTTCCAACCTTGTGTTCATAAGACAAACACATACAAATTGACTATCATTTTGTTAGAGAAGTTGTTGTTCAAGGAAATTTCACTAGATTTGTTGGCTCCAATGATCAACTTGTATACATTTTGACAAAATCCTTGAGAGGACCTCGTTATATTTATATGTTCCAAGCTTGGAACATATAATATGTACGCTTCAACTTGAGGAGTGTTTAAATAGTTTATATTATCTTCTAAGCTGAAGTTCTTTTGTTACGTATCTATCAGTAAATTACAATCCTAGGGTCATTCTCTTTCCTTACGCTTGTTGTAAAAGCCACTCGTCCTTATACATGTGTATACATACATATACGTATTTATATATATATATATATATGCACACATGAATCAAAAGAGAGATCTACGTTAAGATTCTAGTTCTTTTTCTCATATACATACCCCTTTAAGTACTTTATATTTGTTCCTATCACCCTGTAACATTTCAAACTTTTCATCCAATCCTTAAACAAATTTAGCAACTTCTTTTACCATACCTTTTTAACTTTAAAGTGCCTTAATGTCAAAAAATAAAATTACCTTCCATCAAGCCGTCTATAGGTCAATCCAATGACATCCAAACTCCACTCCAATATGTCAAGCATTGAGGTCCATTGACTGAAGATCAAGGCTCGATGGCCATCCTTCTTTAGTGAAGGAAGAAGTTCTGATAAGGCCTACATTATCCATGGAGTAGCTCAATCTCAGGATGCCCAGCACATAATTATGCCGCCACTGTATATTTCACAATTACAGAAATTTTAGAGTCATAAATCCATACCCGACATTTTGCAGAAAGCATAACATGCTTATCCGGAAGGATCCCCTTTCTATCATTGACACCATAATGAAGTAAAAGCTGCAAATAAAAAATTTACAGCTTGAAATTTAAGCCAATGCTATCCACAGTAAACAAACATCAAGTAAAATTCTATAATTACAATGTCTCTACAACAGCTTGTATTAATGAAATGGCAGCACCACATTCTACCTTGCCAGAACGAAAACATGCATAATAAAGAGGAGCATAAGAGGTGTTATGACAAAACCTTGACATAGAAATTGTTAAATAGTTATAAAATGGATCAGCAAACATAAATCAATTGAAAAAATTAGCAGAACTCACTTAAAATGTAATCCAAATGATTTTATTAAATTTTAGTTTCTAGCATAGCCAAATGACCCTGATTGGTCCCATTTAGCTGACCCAATAAGATGGTTCAGACTGGCTGTTATTGCATGTTGTCCATAGCTACTCAGGTACTAGACATTCCTTGTTTGTTGAGCCTAAAACATTGCTAGAATAGTGAAAAAAAAAGGTTGACTCATGTAAAAGTCCTAGTCAAATAGGGAGCAGTTGATTGAAATAACCATTCTTGGAATCCATACATAGAGAGGGTTAATAAATGCAGTGTTCTGAGTAGAAGATTTACCCGGTGAATAGAGAAGTCATTGTAATTTTTAAGTTCCTCTATAACTCTGTCCAAAGCACATTCAAAACCAAAAGCACCTATTGGATGTAGCTTCCTAGCAAAGCGAATGACATCCTCATCATTGTAGATTCGCCTTATTAACAAGGGATGGTTTGCTATCTAGAATAAGAATACAGAAATATATTACCAAATAAAAGAGAGCAATATGAATCCAAACAAAATATAGCTTCATTTTAAGTCAAAACATAAATCAAGAACCTTGCGGAACTGAACGAAATAGTTATTTATCTGTCGCCGAGGAAGCACTTCTAGTAAATTTTTTGAATTAAGCTCAGAACATTTTGCCATCCGAGCTTGTGAAACCGCACGATACTCTTCAATGGCTTCCTTGTAAGCAGATTCCTGCTGCCTTTCCATTATAACATATTCAACCTGCAGTAACAAGCAAATAGAAAAAAGGACATGTTGAAGATTGAGTATAATAAAACAAAAAATTTTGCACCAAAGGTGACAGACATACCTGCTGTATTTTTGGAACAAGTTGTTGCATCACATCAGATTTCAGTCGCCGCAAAATAAATGGCCCTAAGATGGACTTCATGCGACCAATTAAATCTCTATCTTCTGCATTTAGTAACTTTTTTAGGTCAACATCTTCAGAAGCAAAAATATCAGGCATCATAAACTCCAACATTGACCATAACTCCTGCAACAAATTCAAAACAAAGCTTGCTTCAGCAACTACATTTATATTAATGCCAGCAAAATCAACAGGTTGAGACAAATCATAGAGATTTTGTTCAATATTTAAGTACATTATTGGCTCAGAATACAAATGACAGGTTATCTTCCTTTTCTCTGCCCTGACTGTAACTGTGTATTCTTATCCCTAGAAAGGAGCTGAATTCAGATACTAGGATATTTACAACAACTTACACTACTAAATCAACTAAGCTAGACCTCCTTCGTACACAAGCTTATCATCGTGTTTGCATATGTATTTTCAAAAGGATTAAAAATAAACCAGGACTTGACAGTTTCCCAACCATCATTCACCACACAAATCTGATGTCAATTTGACAAAGACCCACAATCTACATCCTACTGGCTACTGCAATCATCAACAAGCACATAACAGCTTTTGTTAACATATATGTGTTCTTATTTCATAAAATTCTCACGTTAATGAAAGAACCTATTAGACAAGCAGCCATGCAGGAGAGTAAGGCTGCTGACAACCAGGGGACCAGTATGAAAGCTATAGAGAATATTCATAAATGCTTTGTTTGGATTAAGTGTGAAATAGTAAGAATACAGAAGAGGGAGTCCAAAAATAACGTTGTCTGAAAGGGGAGAAATAGGAGGTAAGGCAGAGGTGTTTCTATGTACGTGTTTGGATGAGTGGAAAAGAAAGTAGAAATAAACAAATAAATTGTAGAAATAAACAAATAAATTGTAGAAAAATGTGTTTTATAATAATTAAAAATGTAATTTTTAATCAGATATTTTTTCTTAACATAAAAGTAATTTATATTTAAAAAAAAGTATACTTTTAAAATAAAATTAAACCCAAAAAAAAGAGAGATAATCACTCTCTTCTCATTTCATTCCAATTCCAAATTCGGATGGAAGTGTCTTCTAATGGTTCACACATAAATAACTCCCATCCTTCCACTTTCCCCTTTCAATCAGATAGTGGAAATATCTCCCTCCTTCCTATTTTCTTCCACTCCATTTATACCCAAAGTAGTTAATTGCCGATAGCAGAGCAGTCACCTCCCAAAGCCACTAGCAGGATAACTGCTATTTTGGTCCCAATTACTGTGTAAAGAAAAATACCTAAACTTAAAACATGTTATTAAATTTCATAACTAAGACCTTCAGAACCAAAACAGCAACAGAATCGCCACCAGAATCGTTGCTGGAAGCTTTTCCGAAATCACAGCAGGAGGTGTCTCTGTCGCACCTGATATAATGTGACCCACCATCACAGTAGGTGTCCGCTCAGGCACTATTAGCTACTCTGTTTCTACCCCAAACAACATGGGGTAGGAGAATAAGATAATCTCAGAGAGCAGGGAAGAAATGAGGAAGATGCAAGGTGCAAATTCACTTTGAGATCACGATTAGAAAACAAAAGGAATAAAGGAAAACACATTGATAGAATACTTGGATTAGCTTATTTTGCAAGGGGATCGTGAAAAAGATGTTGAAAATAAGGGATGTTATTTCCCATAATATAGGAGTTCTTAAACACAGGCTTTGTGATTGAATAAGAATTTGGCATCTTTGGACAGGGAAGAATCAGAGCCCCCTACTATCCCTACCATTTTCCATTTTTGTTTCATTTATGCTTTTTCTAATCTTTAACTTTGTGGATGATAAGGTTTCGATTGAACAAGGGAACAAAGTTAACTCTAAATTTAAGATTTTAAGGAAAAAGAAAAATGTTTTTTTTCTTGTAGATGACATAGTTTAGATTGAGGAATAAAAGAAAAGAGATTAACTCTAACTTGAGCTTTCGAGATAGAAATGGGAATCGCAGATTTCTACACGAGTAGGATTAAGACAAAACATAATATTGCAAATTTAGCAAGAAATGAGGAAAATGACTTAGGAGGTAATGATTGGAAGGTCATATTAAAAAATTTAATTATTAGGGATCAATATTGCAAAATGATTGGGAAATTAATGAAAATGTCAACTCAAATAAAAGCTAGGTAGTTAAAATGGAGAAAGGTATCTAAATATTATTTGTGACCACAAAGTACCTACCCAAACCAAAGAAGAGTTTTATCATATTTTTATATAACTAGCTATATTCTACGGTACTAAATATTGAACTTTAACTGGACAAATAAAAAATTGGAAGTAGAAACAAGTGACCACAAACCCATTTAGACATATTTGAGGATCTGTGGTCACAGAAAGGATAGAATACAGAATTATTGTATTTAAGGAGATCACGGTCTGAAAACTATTGAAGATAATAAAAAATCAATTAAAGTGAGTTGGATACGGGCAAAGTAGACCATGGGAAGCATTGGTGTGGAGGGCAAATGGCAAGGGCTTTGGTCCTTTGAAAAGGGGAAGGGAGACCACAAGGGATTAATGGACTTTGGAGGAGATTATTAAAAAAGGATTTCATATTGAATATCTTTGAGAAATTAGCTTTTCGCAAAGGCACTGTGCACTCCACGTAGTCAAGCCCACATAGGCAGATAAAACCATTGATGTTGTGTATTCTTTCTATGCATCTGTTTTAAAGGATTTATAGGCGTAACCTCTTCTGTAAGGACTTACTGCCCATGATTCTGTAAATAAATTAAAGTTCCTATTAGAATCACTGTAAGTCTGTAACTATTCCAGTACTAAATATACAGTACAACTAAATCTGCAGGAAAGAAATGTAATAGATGGACTACCCCTTTGCTGTCAAAAAGAAAAAAGTTGTCATCAGCAAAATGTAATCAGAACTCACAAGTATCAACTTCTTAAAAGCCACTCTCAAAAACCCAAAACATCCAATAAGCCTACTCACGTGACCAAAAAAAACACTCGAGACACGGTCTTTATGATGAGCTCCTGATTAAGGAGGGGCCAGATAAAGTCAATGCTCTGCTTATGTCAGTTGATTCTCCATTTAGGGGAGGGACTGACTTGTACAGAACAAATGAGAGGGAAATTTCGTTAGAGGAGAAAGAGAGAGAGACAGACAGCAAGCCTGTTATATTGGCAGTTCAGAGGAAGAGAAAGAGAGATATATTTTCAGTTTCAGCTAGTCAGCTAGGGGTCATAGGTGTTTAACTTGGTTGGGAGTATTTGCTCTTTTTTTATTTTTCTTCTACTTCTTTGTCAACAAAACATTCTACCTAGTTTAGATAGGAATTGTTCGTATCAATATGCCCTTCCTATTCTCCCTAAAAGTATTTTACAACTTCAGCTTTTATTCTGCCTAATCCCATCCACGCATTGTTTTCAGTCAAAATAGAGTCAGATTATAGGCAAATAGAATTAGAATGAAAGAAGAATAATCCTAATTATACAAAGGATGTATCAAAAAAGTTTTGAAGCTTAGTCAAATTCGGTGGAAAATTTAAAGTGCTATGCAGTGTGACACGCCAGATATTGATCAGTTGAAAGTAAGCACTTGTTACTTGCTTCAGTAATGATCACAGTTTCCAAATATGCTCTAAAATTACCTTTGTAATAGTGACAGCCACAACATATGAATATTTTTTAAGAGAACTAACAGTTTTTTTTTTGTTCAGCAACAACAAAAACAGATACAATGCAGCAAAGACATTCACTTATGTAGATACATACATGTAGATCATTTTGAAGTGGTGTCCCAGTCAACATCAAGCGTTGGTTCGCATTTCGTGCAACAGACATCAGATTTTTCCACCTAAAGCTATTTTTGTCCTTCAAAGCATGTGCCTCATCCATCAACACACAGCTCCATCTCCATCGCTTCAGAATTTTGCGATCATCTTTCTGCTGTGCACTAGCATGAATATAAATTATAAAAATTTAATTAACATTTGACGACAATATATATAAATGGCACTTAAGAATATTGGAATGAACCTGTGACGTTCGAAAAGTGAATAACACACGAGAAGAACATTAAATGGAGGAGGCAATCCCGCCTTGGACAGAGAGTTCAACTCCTTGCAGTATGCTGCACGTCTAGCACCATGATATTGAAGAACGGAAATGTCCGGACACCACCTTTTTAGTTCCCTTTCCCAGTTTTCCAAAACAGAAGCAGGACATACTATAAGATGTGGACCAGAATCATTGTGCAAGCGTTTCAACAAAGTTAAATAGGTGATGGCCTGGAAGCAAATAACATATGATAGATTCTTAATTGAAAAAGTCAAGGACTACAAACAAAAGAGAAACATGTAAAAAATGTTGTTAAGAAAAAGGATAACAAACCTGAACTGTTTTGCCAAGACCCATTTCATCTGCCAATATGGCTGTGACACATGAAATTAAGTATCAACACACAACTCGAGGCAATCATACTAATCTCTAATAAACAAACTTATTGCATGATTAGAACCAGAAATATTCAAATTTCAAAACGGAAAAACAACTAAGCTTTAAAAAAAACTATGCCAAACAGTAATCATAAATCATAATGCCATGACGTTATATTGTTTCAATAAACACAAAATCAGGAGCAGCAAAACCAAACACAAAGCAAATATGCAATTCCACAGTAAAGAACACCAGACTACAACATAAGTGTCACGATATTGAGAAATCCACAATGAAAGAGCCATCAATTAATCCACTCTCCCATTTTTCTCAAGGAAAACACCTACATAGTCCATAACGCAGCTACAAGTAACACGAACACAAATTAAACTCAGCACAGCATAAAACCCTTCAAAAACCCTAACCAATTACATCCTAATCACTGATGCACAAACCTATTGCATAACTACAACCAGAAATATTCAAATTTCAAAAAAGGAAACCAGTTAAGCTAAACACATACATTAATTCCGCATGACCTAAACCCAGCACATCACAAAAAACCATCAAAACCCTAACAATTACCTCCTCCAATCCCCTTCCGATACAACAGAAGCAAAAAGTTGACACCAACCAACTGATACGGCTTTAGCAATGGCTGAAAATCCGAATCCTCCGACGCGCACGCAACATCCACATCCTCCTACACACATCAACGGCATGCAATTCACCTCAAACGAACATAAAACCTCTAGTTTCAAGTTTCAACCTAAACAAAACAAAAACACAAAACAAATCGCCGTTTAACCTGAGTAACGATCCTCACTGACGAAGACTCCGCCTCCGAATACCTCTCGCACGCGGTCCCCGACGAACCGAATAGTTCGCCCTTCAACTCCGCAGAGATTCGCGCGCACTTATGCAAAGCCTTACCAACGACATCGTTTTCGTTCAACTCTTCAACTTCTTCTTCTTCTTCCACCTCGCTGGACTCCACCTCGTACAATTCCGCCACGCGTCCGTCTCCTCCGCCGTTCTCTTCGGCGTCTTCGTCTTCGTCGTCGATGATGAACCTCCGGCCTCGCGAGGCCGCCGCGTAACCGCCGCCGCCATCGTCCACGTCGGCGTCCTCGAGGTCGTCGAGGAAATTGGCGTCATTCGGCGCGATTTCGATGCAATCGCTGTCGTTTTCGCTTAGAACGTCGACCTTAGAGTTGTAGGCGAAGGACTCGATAGGTGGAGGAGAAGGAGGAGACGAAGTGCGAGGTCGTTTGAGGACGCGCGAGGGTTTGAAGGAGTGGTTCTCCCATTCGTCGTCGGAGATTTCGTACAAGTCAGGCTTCATTGCGTGCGTGCGTTTGCCCTAGTGGTCGTTGGAGAGAGAGAGAGAGAGAGAGAGAG
>Ga0123340_1005838_pt1 | contig 11729 bp, 4 predicted proteins | sample SirMexnodulemix_FD_89961 | JGI IMG/M metagenome (GOLD analysis project Ga0123340, IMG submission 89961) | Root nodule microbial communities of legume samples collected from Mexico - Siratro Mexico nodule mix | ecosystem: Host-associated > Plants > Roots > Nodule | place: Mexico: Nepantla... | reverse complement strand
TTCTTATTTTATAAATAGATTTTTTCTTAGTTTCCAGTGAGCAACTTGATCTTCATGTAATAATTAGAGTTTCATATTCAAAAATGATAAACTCAATTCCACATATAAGCATCACTTTTTTCACCTTTGACGTATAATACTCCTTTTTGATAAAAATATTTAGTTTTCACTATAGAATCTGGGAAATCTTTTACAAAAATACTAATTTTATAGTTTTTTTTAAAAGCAAAACTACCACCTTATTTTTAGCTAATCTTAAGAGGGACCCATGTTTGCTAATATTCTCAAAACACATATAGAAAATATTTTCTTATACTTATATCCACATTTGAAGGCATATATGACACAAACCAATTTATTTTCTAGTAACTTGGTGGTGCATTGTAGGATTTTTTAACTATCGTAGAGGACCAACGTTACAATGATATTATTTCTTGTTAAGAAATGTTATAGACTCATTTCAAATTTTTTACACAAGGTTTTCGACTTAGTTTGAGAATAGCGAACCCATGGTCATAAACTCGATCAGTTTGAATAGTGTCACACAAGGAGAAACTAAACCACTCCAACAATATATGATTCATTTTGCTAAAGTATCGTCAAACATTATTGACCTTCAATCTGCAATGTCAATGCACACGATCCTTATTAAACTTTAACCACCAAGTCTACTTTTGGACACTCTTTTTGCCAACTCACCAGGAAGCATGGAAAAGTTGCACAACCAAGCAACACAATATATAAACATTGAAGAAAATACAAAGATGTGAAAAAGCAATTAAGGAAGGGTGTCGCACAACTTTCTTCTTCTTCCACCCCAAAATTCTTGAAAGCCTCCACACATATGCACATCAATAGGTATGGCAATTATATCCCACTCAAAAGCTAGTCGGGACACCATTATATAGGAGCCATTCAATCTCGAGTTATTATGTATCCCACAACCTATATTTTCCCCTCCTTAGGATGACCTTTATAAAAGGTGTAGATATCATCAGAACATAGGTCACACAATTAAGGAGTGATTCAAGGTAATAACATAATAGAAGAACTTGTTTGTACAGGTGCACTAACCCACTTTGTACAAAATTGACAACCAGAAAGAGGTCATAGACGGGGAGGATGACGAAGAGGTTGAGGTTAAGGATATCATGGTGGTTTCTAAAGAAAAGGGTGAAAAAATCATTAGGATGGGACATGGAGCTCAACGAGAAAAATAAGAACACTAGCTTATAGAATAAAATCCTATTAAAACTAGAGAAACAAACAATATCGTTGGTGGCTTTGTTGGTGGGCATCTTTGAAGAATCAACTCAGTAAGCTCCTCCCGCAACGATCTCTCTGTCCACTTATCTTTTTAGATGAAAACCTATGTATCAACGATCCTCTACAAGATAATCTTGTTATTGTCACAATGTAACTAAGTAATTGGAAGGTAAAAAAACATCCTTATTAAATAAGGAAGCTTGGTTTATGTGCTCTAGTGGTCAATGTTTTTCAAATTGGACATTTCCACTACTCTCATCAAATCATACCTAGACCCATTCAATTCATTGGAGAAAAAATATACACCAAAAGTTATATGGATATATGAACAAAATTTGATACTAATAAAATATATCAGACATGCTTACGATTCGATACATTATTGTGAATGTCCATACTTTGCTGAAGAAAAAAAAAACCCTTATTAGATGACAAACATTCAATTATCAAATAGTGATAATATCTATAGTATGAAATTTTTTAACAAACATAAAAATATCATCACTCTTAATTACAATTAAGATCGTTCCAAACAAATGAATGTTATGCTATACTTAAAGGTTACATTTCACTCCATATTTTCTAAAGTTGGCATTAATTCATAAAATTTGACTTCATATTAAGTGTTGTTGAAAATGTTAAACAAGAATGTCATAACATTGAAATTAAACAACATTCGTTATGCTCATTTAAAGAAGAAATTGACCTTGACAAATGAGTTGAGTTTTTAATTAAAAAAAATATAAAACAAAATTATATAAAAGTCTATAAAAAGTTTTTAATCAAAAAATATAAAATAAGATAAAGACCCAATTAAAAAATATACAATTAGATTGGATATTAAATTTCCTTTCTGTTCATTACTCCTACACTCATCACAGTTATCACACTAATTAATGGTCTGACACTTCGGCTTCTTTGCAGAAGTCTAGAAACTGATTTAACAGTGTTAACACGTGCCACAGTATCACTTTAATCCACCATAGTCACATATTATGAATAAAGAACACAATGGACTTGTTGAAACTCTTCGTAAAATGCTCACTTTTGAAAATGCTCCTCATGAAGAAAATTCTGATGGGAGAATATTTTCTAAAATTGATGTAAAATTCTCTTTTTCTACTAATACACATTCTAGGTTATCCTTGGCTTCAACGGTGTCCAAAGAAACACTTGAATATAGTATGTTTAATCTATGTTTTGCCTTTGATACCTTTTATTCTGCAAAACCAATTACCAACTTATTCTTGTTATTCCGTTGTTGTTGTTTGAAATGTTTTCTAATTTTATTAAATGATGCAATACCTGGTCACTTCTTCTATTGTTATACCATCATGACTCCAATTCATCTTAAATGACTTTGCTCTTAATAATTTACTGATGTTGGGGTTTAAAAGTGGTGTTATCATTATCACTAATCATTTTCACTTAAGGTGTTATTAACCAAATGTTAATATGATGTTAACTTACCAAGGGATAACTTTTTCTCCAATTGAATTTTAACTCAAACTTAAAACATGAAAGAACTAATCTAGCCTCTTCTGGGTTATTGAAATTACTTTACAGTCTTTCTTGATCATGCAATCTACACGGATTGAATGTAGAGGAGAAGATTATTTATGTCCTTGATTCTCTTCAAAGAAAACAATATGATTTAGTTAGCAACTAGGTTCTAAGTATTCCAATACTAAAGAGTTAGTAATCATAATTGTAATTTAAAATTAATTATACTAGTTAAGCTTTACTTGCTTTTCTAAAATTATTATCTTTCACTAGTAATTGTTTATATCATACTACTACTGTTGTAATTACTATTAGTACTATCATTGTTAATAATACTATTACTATTGTTAGTACTACCACTATTAGGGTAGTATTCACTATTATTACTAATATTACTGTTACTGTACTACTATATTACTATTAGAACTACTATTAATATTATTACCATATTACTACAATTATTAATAGTATATTATTATTATTTCTTTTTGACTTTTGTTCTTTTCTAGTCTTAATTTCTTTTATAAATAAAACCAAAAAAATTAGAGTCACTAATAAGTTTTTTAAATTTTTTGACAAATTATTTTATTGATAACTTACTCATATACAAAGAAATATTTATAAATTATTGACCACTAATCTTATAAGCTTGATTTGTATATAGAGAAACATTATTTACATATAAGTCCATATGTACTCAACTAACAAGACATATAAACTGGCATATAACTTTTAAAGCAGTTATGCGAGCACATATAGAATATTTAAGATAATAACTAAATATTAAATATAAGAGTCGGATAATCTTTTAGAGTTATCCCTCCCAGATCACAAATGAAGACCAGAGATTGAAAACTGAATGTCGAAGACCTGAGACTGAGGACCACCATATTATGAGAAAAGACTTCTTCAATGACCCATATAATAACAATTACTTAATTCTATACTGATTAAAATATAAATTATATATATACATATATTATTTTTAAATAGAAAAGTATTTTTTGTGAATACACTTTAATCACCACTAGTTAAAATTTATTAATCTTTCAAATCTGATTACGAGGGAGATATTATAGAGTGCAAAGAGTATCCTTAAAATAATTGCATACTGAGAATACATAAAACATGTTTATCCACTCCCAATAGTATCCTAGATGCCCTCGTTATAAGGAGGGTCTATTCATAAACTCAACTTTGCTAGATATATGTACATTATAATTAACCCAGGCAAACACCACTTGTTAGTTTCTCCATTAAAAAAGGTCATTTCAACAGGATTTGGATCAAAGACATCCTTCAATTTCTAAGAAATATACTATCTTCCAAATCCTGAGTGAAAGTAGTGTTGGTAACAAACCATGGTTCTGATTTCCTATGTTTAAAACCTCAAACGGATCCAGCTATCTCATTAGACCAAATCTCAAACATTTGTTTTGTTTGGATTCAGTATTATTAGTAGGATTTTGGGTGAGTTGTGGTTTGTTTGTCTCTCCTGTGATTGAGATTTTCTCCATGGCATTTAAAAACTTGCGCAAGTGCTTGATGTACTCAGGGAAAGCCTCAAGGTTGCAATGACCCCCACCCTTCACCCACAAAGGGTCATATTTTTCCTTGGAAAGTTCCCACAATCGTTTTCCATGGGACCAGTCAACGATTTCATCATTAGTTCCCTGCGCATAAAACACAAGGAGACAAATAAAACTACTATTAGAAGGGAAAGTTTATTCTTTAATCAAAGATAAGGTCTTCGTACAGCCCACTCAAATCATCAATAGTGACACATAATCGAGACCCTAACATCTAAGTTTTAAATTTTCTGACTCGAGTTTTGTTACAATGATAGTGTGATGGCTACTATGCTCAGTGGCCTTATCTAATAAGAATTTCGGTACAGCAGGGTCTTATTTTGTGGTAATGTTTCACAACAACCTAAGAAAACAAAAAATGCTTTGAATATTCCAAAATACACGCATTGATTAAATTATGGATAGGCTTGAAGATTAAGAAATAAAAGCAAGAGCAATAATAGAATACTATTGTAATTAAATTTCTGTTAATTGTTTTCCTTCTAATGTAAATTAGTATTGAAGACTAAAGCCAAAAAAACAGCTTAACATAAACAGAAAAAGATACATATACAAAAACTTTGATGAACATGTTCTACCTATGTACATCTTATTCTTTGTTAACAACCAGAACAAAGTTCTGAAGAAAAACAATTAGGACAAATGGTGCTGTTAGGATCCATCCTATTGCAATAGCAGCAGAACTCAAGTGACAAATAAAAGCATAATTGGAGAAGTGTTTCAAATGTAACATTTCATATTCAACATTCTGCATATGTTTCAAATTTTTATTTGAATCATAGACTGCTTTTTAAATTCAGGTTTGAATTGAAAATTTGAGTGATACCCTGAAAACAGAACTTAAAATATGAAACCAACTTGTGTCTCCATTGCTAAAATCTATTGTTTGCATTTTGTAGAGATATTCAGCTAAACATTAGCTGTTAAGAACATGAACCGATTCACTAAAATTTTTGTAACAAGATCTGAAGACTTTCTGCACACTGGTGAGAAGTATACTGGCAAAATATTTTTAGTCAAATAAACTACAGTACCAGGAAAATAATTCCTTATTGGGCTCAACCAAGTTTCCACATGTACCTTGTCGATAAATATAGCAAGCAAATATGAACTTCTATATAGAGCAGTTTTATCATATAATATACCCAAAAAGTAGAAGAAATAATCTCTTAAGGACTGAAACCTGAAGAAGAAACCAGTGAGGTCTTTTGAACATTGCAAGAAACATAATGCAGAAACTATAATAAGAAAAATAGATAGAAAGATAAACGTACATGTATAACTAAGACTGGACAGTCAACATGCCTTATTTTGTCTATATTCTGAAATTAGTAAAGAGACTATGTTAATACAAAACTCTGATAAATATTGCAAGTTAGTACTGATTAAGAATTACGAAGATCACTCGGACAAAACTTACTTTGAATATGTCAAACCAAAATGTGACCTTGACAGGGTACAAGACCCTTATCCCTGAAAGGATTCCACTGTGAATAACAACACCTCTCAAATTCCGTAACTTAGTAGCCAAGTGTATTGTGGGCCCACTACCAACTGATTGGCCATACAGAATCAAATCTTCTTGCTCAATTCCATAATCTCTCTTCAAACAATCATACACAGCCTCTATGTCATAATATGTGTTGAACTCAGATGGCTATCAAAGTTTGAGGATAATCATACATAACACATCCAGTTAGATTGGTGGATAGAATGGTTGGGGAAAATGTAGAATTCAAATGGAATGGATTATCTAATCTAATAATCTTGCTTCTTTATTTCATATTTCATGGTATACACAATAACAAAAAGAGAAGTGGAAGTTGGGGAAAAGGAATCAAGGCCGATACGTACCTTACCCGTGGATGCTCCATATCCTGAATAATCATAGCTGCATGGTAGCATAAAGTTTCAAAATTATATGCCGAAAGGAATATTACTTATTTTACTTCAAACCAGTATGTACAATAACATTTATAGACTGTTGGGATGAACAAATAAATAGATAATTCACGACACAAACACCTAGTTTGGAAATAAACACCACCTTTATTAGAGAAGAATTAACTTTATATTCAATAACATTCAAAACCGAGTCTCCTATCCTCTTAGGCAGGACCAAGCACAAGAAGTTAATAATAAGGCAGGATTGCAGATTTTTATCATAAGAGGAGTATGAAAAAAGAAAAATTACAGTTGGAAGGTAGTTATTTTAGTTAAGAGTTAGTTAGCATAAACAAGCCTATTAATAAGAAGCTTGAAGGAAAACGGAAGACAATTATTTTAGATTAGAGAGAATTGTAACTGGAATAATCCAATCAAAAGGAGAGTGCTCCTTGGTAATACTTTGAATACTTGGTGAAATAAAGAAGTTCTAATTTTCTTTTCATTATTCTTCTTATAAGAATAGTGGACTCCTAACAATTTTGGTCCGACCTGTGGGATCTACGAGTGTCATGACGGAAAGCATAGTGAGTCCCTTGGAGAAATGGGCCTACGAACAGAAGAAGGAGATTGCAAACTGTAAGCAGACACGAATCTTGTGAAAGAAAGAATATCAGACATCAGAGAAATATAAAGGACCTACTACTTATTGAAATCAAAAGAGGTAAAAATTTATCAGAAGGAGGAGAAAACTTGGTCAATGGTGACGAGAAATGTGTTGGGCAGGAAGATTAAACAAGAGATGAGATTTGAGTCACAAGGGATTGATGCTAACTTTAATCCAAAATTTTAAGATGATGGGTTTATGGATATATTTTTATATATTAGCTCAACTTTTTTATTTATACTTAACGTCAGATCTAGGCTTATAATTAGACTTTTAATAATCTTCTCTAAGTGAAAGTCTCTTTCATATTGATACATCTTCAAAACATTTTTAAACATAAGTAACTCATGAACAACCTTTACTTATATACACTTGTTTGAAACCTTTGTTAGAAAGTCTTCTTAACACTGGTACAAGTAAGATTCTTTTTAAAAAAGATCTTGCATCAATCTTGATTTGAACCGTATAATTTTTCTTTTTTATTTTCTATTATATTGTAATCTTGTATCAATCTTGCTTCTAATTTAGTTGCATTCAGTTTTCAATCTAAAAAAAGTTTTAAAATAACTTTAAAAAAAGAGATTTTTTTTATGAAGTTTTAAAACCAATTCACCTTCTCCGGTCAGTTTGTTTAGACACATTCATTCATTCTTTTTTAACATCTAGGAAGTGGTATCCAAAACATGAAGAGAAGACTTGTAGAAGGAAGTCCCACATCACTTTTTCAAGCCAAATTTTGTTTGTGATGGAAAATTCTAAAGCTACTTTGTCCAAGTTGTAATCCATGTCTATATTTTTTTAATACTAGGTTGCAAGAGGAGTTATACATCTATAAATAAACTTCCTTATTACCTCTTGTACAAATGACTTTTGAAATGAATGAGATATGTAATTGTTTTGTTAAGCACTCTCTTATTCACTTCTGCAAGTTATCTAAGGAGTATTTTCCTCTTTAATAATTTGCCAATCCTATTAGAGTTTTCCTTGCAAGGGAAGGGAGGAAGTCATCACCTTCTTCCAAAATTTGATTTCAGCTAGAAACAGGGATGTTAAAGAAAATGGAGGTGATTATGAGTCTATTTATTTAGAATTTTGAAATACTTTTTAAACAAAATATTATTAGTGTTAGGCCAAGACAACACTAACCTAAATGAATATTAAAGTAAAAGATATTAGTTTTATCAACCTTTAACCATTTTAATTAAAAAATCAATTTAAATTTAATGATATAATAACGTCGAGCAAGCTACCGCTTCTTAGAATTAGACAAATCAATACTACTTAGAATCAATTTTCAAAACCAGATGCTAGTAAATTAGAAACACAAATTTGATACTAGAAACGAATAAACATAGTTTTTTCTTGTTAGTATAAACTCTTGTATGTTAATGTCAACTTTTGTTCAATATTAAATTATTATTTTCTTAAGGATCATAAATAAGAAAAAAAAATGTGTTATTTAGTGCAAGAGTAGGTTAGTGCTTTCTAACCATACACCGTTAAAACTCCAAAAGGAAAAAGAAAAATCAAAGAATGGTTTTAAATTAAAGACGGGAAATTAGAAAGACGCAGGTCATCGAGCATGAAAAATTTAACAAAGCGACAAATTTTATGGGTTAGGAGGCATTGAGTCATCTAAGGCAAATAACGTTCAAATAGTATGATTTTAGCATGTTAGAGAATTTAGTGCTATTCCAAAATTATTTTTCAAGAACATTTTTCTTTCTTATTACATTAATTAAAGGTCAATCTTCTATCAATAATGTGATTGCGTTAATGTTGGTCTTATAAGTTTTCACATATAATAAGACTTGAATACAAGTTTTTGCTATATTGATAAATTCACAACACGTCTAGTACATATAAAATATCTAACTATTAGGGTTATTTAAATTCCAACCAATCTAAAATAATAATTGTAAATTTATTAAAACCAAATAATTGATCAAAATAAACTTTTTAAAACTAATTTAGATTTTTTTTCCTTCCTAAACCGAATATTTCAACGTGTGCTTTAAAACTTTGGATAGCAACGATAGGTTTCTCAATTTTAACATGGTGTTGTAATTAGTAAGTAAAATAATTTTTTATTTAAATAATCCACATTATCTATAACTAATAATTAATAGGATTAATCTTATAACCGTTTTATAACTGTCATCTTTATTGTACATAATTTACTGTCAATATATTTTATTCTATTTTTGTAACTATTATTTAAACTCAATTAAATAAAAAACTATTTATTTATGATAAAATTATAAAAATAATTCCTTTTATTATATTTTACTTCAGAAAATAGAAAAAAGAAGTAGAACTTTTGTCCAATTCAAAAATCTCCAAAATCAATCCAAACAAACAAGTAAATATTGATTTGATTCAACTTCAATCTAATCGATTCCGTTATAATTTGTATGTTTGAACGAGACATGTTCAGTAGAAAAAGAAAAAAAGGTGAAGTAGAAGAAGCAATTATGGTTTCACACAGAAAGTTACGTTGAGATGTAAAAATGGAGGAAAACGAACGAACCTCATGATATTGACGCGGAGGTGTGCTCTGAGTTCGAGGAAGAGGTCATGCATCTGACCTAGGTCAGCGGCATTGCCATGGGAATAGAGCAAGGTGAACCTCGCGAAAGGATGCTTCCAGAACGTCGCAACGATCTTGTTCCCGCCCTTCGTCTCCAGCACGTGCGCCTCCAGGTTCTTGTCGCCGCTCACGCCGGAAATCACCACCCTCCCGTCCCGCCCCCGCGAAATCTCATACGTCGCTGGCTCCGGCGGGAAAAACGCCAATCTCGCCGCCACCGGTCCCGTAACATTGCCCATTCAACAAGGCGCCATTTCCAAGGATCTTGCGCTCCTCGATCTTCTTCTTCCTTCCTTTCTGTTAGATTTGAGCGTGGAAAAGAATTTGAACGGAAAACATGTTTTGGTTTGGTTTTAGTTGGTGTATTTTGGAAAGTGGTTTTGTGTGATCCGAACTAAGCGCTTTGATTAGGATAATGAGAGTTAAAAATAATCGATGTAATAGATTATAATTAAAATATTCATTTTTAATTTATTATATAATGTAATTAAGAGACTTAGACTTTTTTTTTATAATTTTATGGCTATTATATGTGAATACAAGGTAATATTTTGTGTTCTACTGAGTAAATTTTTATATATTTTTCACTTTTGTTTCTTTGTATGTGTCTTGAGGTTTGAATTGAAAGTAATATTAATTTATGAGGTGTCATTATTGTTAAATCTCTTTCAAAAATTGTAGAAATAAAAAAAAGAACATCCTAAAAAATGCATCAAACTTAGGTATATCAAGTTGTTTCTCTGTCAAGAAACAACTTTAATAAACTAAGCATAGAAGGATTATTAATTAATAATATATAAATTCAAAAATTTAATATCAGCTTTGGAGACATGACGTGTCTGTGTTATTGATTGAAATGTTTGAAGAAAATCTGCTTATGACGATGCTAAACCACCCTTCAGGTTCAATTAATCTTTTATATACAACAATTTTTGTGACTTTCATACCCATGGCATTAATAAGAAAAAAGATTTAAACTAATTGTTAACTAAGCTAATATAAGCATGAGAAAATATATCAAGAATGAGAAATATTATGAAAAAAATATGAAAAATGAACACAAGACAGTAATTACTCCAACCAAATCACCTTTTTTTAACTTATAATTTATTGAGAAATTATACTCCATAATTAAAAGTTAGATACTAGAGGAAATAATACGGAATCAATAACTATTAATTATTTTTCTTTTTAATTATTTTTCAATGACTTCGCAATCAATAATTAAATTACTTATTTTATTCAAATTTATTTTCAAAAATGATAATAATATACTAATAATTTGTATCTTATTAAAAATTTTATAACGTAATTGTATAATACAACAAGTAGCACTGAAAAATAGCGTTGACTAGCGGACATAAAATAATGGTGATCATTAGAATTGGTCAAACCAACTTTAACGCGATAGTAAAATATTTAGAAATCTTAACATCAACTAAGCATATGTTAAAACAACATTATAAATTGGTAAAAATAAAAATAATAAAAATTAATTAGCGTCCACCTCTGGACACAAAAAGTGAGACTAAGATTATACTTTAATTTAATAATTATACAGAAATAATTTCTTTTTATTGAAAACTTTCTTGATCAGCTCTTGACGAAGGTGATTGTCTACTTTGTAAAACTTTTAATACACACATTGTATGGGATATTTAGCATCCCTTCACCCACCTTCTTCAACACTCTCAGCAGGTTCAAGAACAAGTGTGGTTGGTTGAAAGCATCCCAACCTCAAAATGATAGACGACAAACCTATGCATTTTTTTTATTGGATTATGACATATTCTAATTGATAGATGACAAACCTATGAATTGAAAAAACCTATCATATTTTAATTCATACTGGATTATTTCCCTATTAGAATTCTAAACTACAAATAAGGTATATTAGAAAAAAAAAATCTTTAAATCCAATAAGCAAAGTGAATTACAACAAAAGGATTAGAATACAATTTATATAAAAATAATATCATCTACTAGATCATAAAGCTTGGATTATAATCTTAATTGAATATGTTCAATATTGGTCTTCCATAATATAAGAATATTTCTTGATGATAACCATACAGTATAATTTACACCAAGTTATTAAAAGTGTAAATCCGATCTTTATTTTACGATGTTGAAGTGACTAAAGTAAAATAATTAAGGTAAATAGGTGAATATTTTCTTTAAGGTGAATAGTCGGATAAGGAAATTCTTATAAAACAGTTTATATATATAT
>Ga0123340_1005837_pt1 | contig 11731 bp, 8 predicted proteins | sample SirMexnodulemix_FD_89961 | JGI IMG/M metagenome (GOLD analysis project Ga0123340, IMG submission 89961) | Root nodule microbial communities of legume samples collected from Mexico - Siratro Mexico nodule mix | ecosystem: Host-associated > Plants > Roots > Nodule | place: Mexico: Nepantla... | reverse complement strand
ATGCTGCCCCATATAAAAAAATGTTGTATCCAAGTAAAGTAATTGATGGATAGTGCCATTTGGCAATTCACAGTCCACACCACACATGTATACATTGTGACCCCAAGTATTTCAAAATCAACCACCTTACCATCTCTTCTGAAGGCTTGATTCAACACAGAATTAGTGGTTAAGAAGAAGATCACTAAAGAACTAAGGACTCCATTCAACATCCATCCAAGAATCCGGGGCCAGCTGAAGAGGGTGTCTTCTACTCCCTCTAGATATAGAACGGGATACTGTAAAACAGACAATATGATTATTGATTAGCACAGAATCTTGGCTTTCAACTAATCATCATTTAAAATCAAGAGCCACAGAAGAAATCAATAGACATGTCAGCAATACAATATCATAAGAATTTTACTGAGTAAGGTGTTAGCTAGATTTCATCCTAAATGTCCTATAGAGAAAATAGTGCATACAGTACTCGTCTTCTTAGAACAAGAATAGTATATGACTATCTGCTGGTTCTTAAATATTCTTTAATACATACAGAAGCAATTTATAAAAATGACAACATAGTACCTTTAGGCAAAGTTTGGCAGAAACATCCTGATCAAAAACACCTAGAGCGATTACTGGAAGTGAAGTGAAGAAGACATTGTAAAATGTCATGTACCAATCATTGTATGCAGCTTGACCAGAGAAAGAAGCATATGCCTCAAACCAAAAAGGGTAAATCCAAATGCAATGTTTTTATAGAAAAAATAGCATATCTGCATAAAAAAATTCAACAAGTTATCAGCAGCAATTTTTTTGTGGACAAAGTTGCCTATTTTATCCAAACAAGTATGATATGGATGCTTTGCCGAACAAATGTAATACTCTCACATAGCCAACAGAAAATTATAAGATCTTTTTCATCTGGACTAAACCAATCACTAATGGAGAGCGTAACAAAATTGAGAAAAAAGGGCAAATAATTAATAAGATTTATACAGCTGTCACTTTCTTATGTTAACAGACTTCTATGTAAGTATCAACTAAAACTTCTTATAAAATCAGTTTTCAGATAATCAAATAAAGTCCTGTTTGCTCTCTTTTGGGTTACTTCTTGAATTCTGTTATTTTCTCTTTTCTGTTAGTTCAGAACATTGAGGAAACTAAAGTTGGAATGTGAAAGCACTGAGTAGATGAACACTAAATCTTTAAGACTGACAGATATAGATGGATGAATAGTCTTACCATCATTGATATACGCCGATAACACCAATGGCCATGTACCAACAACAAACGCTCCAGAAACCGGAATTGAGCTATTGCAAAATCACTCGCCATTACAGCCTGTAGACAACATTTATTAACAAATATCAGAAACTAGGACCCGTCATTCAAACTCAATTCATCATTAGCTTATCATACAAAAATAGGCATATCATACAAAAATAGGCATGTGCATTCAGAAATGTTAATTATGTGTTTAGAACTGCTGGTGTGGAGTAGTTGTTACTAAATCAAATGTTTTTACATACCTATTACTTGTTATTTGGTGATGGTTAAAAACAGAGGAAAGGTACTAGAAAAATGTAGTAGATAATCATCAATGCTAATAGGGAACACAATTATGTTAAAAACTAAGTACAAAAGCTTTATACATTAAACAAATAATTCCACTCAGAATTCTAAACTTTCAGGTTATTAAACTACTTTGGGATTTTATTTTAGGTGTGAAAAAAGGAAAGGGAAGGCACTGTATGGAAAGTAATGGGCAAGGGAACTGATTAGACTATTTTTATTCATATATAGCATTGCTATCCTGTTAAAGAATATTTCCCAGCATTAATCCTCAAGGTAATGAATAGATGTCAAATGTCAATGACACCCAACTTGTTTCAGAGTTCATAAAAAGTGTTCAACCGAAAAGATGAGTAATGAGATCACTCCATCAATCACCCAATCCGATATAGAAAATTAAAATCAACTTTCTTTACAATGCTGAATTTTCTGAGTTTAGGCACTATCTACATGGCAGTTTGATTGCCATTAAACATATTCATGGGGTTTGGCACCTAAAACAGTTTCTTAAAGATAGATGTTTATCCTAACAGAAATCAGCCTGATGGAAACAACTAATGGCTTTAATATCTCATACACATTAAGGTGCAATCTAAGAAAAGAAGAAAAATATAGATTGGCATAGTCATTTCTAGCAACTCTATTCTGTACATAATAACTTTGCAAGCATATTGGTCTGACAACTTGGTTGATTATGCTCAAGTGAATTTCTCCATATTTTAAAATAATCCAAATGCAATGACATATTAAGACCACATGTTAAATACCACAAAAGAGCTAAGAACATATAGACCTGGTTAGATTAAGGGCACATTCAGGTAAAGAAATCTTAATTAAGCACATATGCAATAAGTTCTAATCTCACAGACGACCCCTTGCCAAAAATTTGAACATAGAAGTAATTGGAATAGGCTAACTTATTTTGATAAACTTCACTATGAAGCTCATTGAAATAAGCTAAAGAGTGTATAAGAATCATCAATTATTATCATAAGCTCAAATAAAGTCCCTACAAGCTCTTCAACACTTCCTAAGTTATATTAGAAACTCTTAAGTTTCTTCATTTATTATGGTTTCGGAGAATATAAATCTTTCTTGAGGACAGGTAAAAGAGCAGCCCAGATAGGAATAATCAAATGTAACTTTAGACCTGCATCCCTTCAGCACCACTAATACCAACTCCAATATCAGCCTCCTGAAGCATGCCAACATCATTTGCCCCATCACCAATAGATAGTGTTGTCTTCCCAGTTCCCAATTTTACCAACCTTGTGACCTGCATATTTTTTGGCCGACATGATTATAATATTTTAACAACCCAAGCTATGATTATACACAACTACTCAACAAAATAATATTATTTATATGACAGAAATTCAAATTGCACACCCATAGTACTCACACGAGCCTTTTGTTTGGGTGAAGAGCGGCAACATATCACAGAAGCACAATTAATGGCAAGCTCAAAGAAGGACCTTTCCAAATTCTTGTTAAGAGAATAATCCAAGGACTTCCCATCAATTATCAAGCCAAACCCAGAAGAACTTCCTTTATTTGCATTAGAACTCTCTTTCGCAGAGTTAATTTGTGCGATTCCTTCTCCAATTTGCTTCTTAATGCTTTCAAGAGAAGCCTAAGAAATTTTTGCATCAAAGATCTACAATAGTGAGAGAAAACTCATTTCCACAAAATTTCTAAGTGTACCTTTGCTAGAGCCTGCTTGTCCCCTTGTTTTTCCAAGTATAGGATATCTGAGGAATCAAGAGTGATCACTATCTGTTTCATGTCTTGTCTAAGTAAACTACAAGCATATCTGTACAAAGAAAAGGGGGAAAATAACTTCAATTCTATACAACTTTCTCATAAAAAGAATCTAGAACAAGCCTTGCTAATGTACCCTATGTTGACTGCAGTTTCCATCTTGTCTCCAGTCAATACCCATAACTTGATTTTTGCCCGTGCAAGCTTTTCAATACACTCAGGAACCTGTATTTCCATGTTGAATAAGCTTTATTAACTAATCAAGAACTAAGGTGTTAATAACTCATTTTTTACTGTCATTTTTTCCCTGTTTCATTTGTCTATGTCTGAAGCCAAGTTCATTTTCAGCAGAAACTTCTATTTTATTCTCACTGGCCACTAGTCACCCCTAGTGGACTCTAATTTCAAATCAACTAGAAATATGACTTAAATAAAACTTGGACAATTATCACTTTACAATTTGATTTTGTGAGATAGAGTTAGGCCCGAAAACCCAAATTCTAAAAACACTAAATGCAAAGACTTACGTAATTAGAAGTAGGAAGATTAAAAAGTTTATACTTACCCCCTTTTGCAGTCTATCCTCAACTGCGGTGGCACCGAGAAGTATCAAATCTCTTTCCATCTTGTCAGCAGCTGCATCCACCAGAGCATCTCGGTCTTCTGTTACAGAAGATTTTACCTTTGAAAACTCCTTGTCCCATAACTTATATTCTTCTTCATCAAGTTCACGGTATGCGACTACAAGGGTTCTTAAACCAGCCTCGGAGTATCTTTTGATATGATCCCTGGTCTCAACCTCAAACTGTCTTCCATGTTGTGAGAGCCTTTCAAACATTACACTGAGAATATGCAGGGGAAAATACACAATTTGACGTTACTACATACTACTATCAACTCCATTATTCAAAAAGCATTGGGATATTAATTGAAACCTGTCTGCACCCTTGCATAGGAGCAATAATTGATTTTCCTCATTCCTCACTATCACTGACATTCTTTTGCGGGAACTGCTGAACTCTAAGACATGTAGAAGCTGGTACACTCTACTAGTCAAAAATTAACCCAATAAACCGTAAATTAAACTCAAATTTAAAAAAAAAATGCGCCAAAATTATAATATGATATGTAAAGACTTGTTCAAAGCTTCTTAAAGACAGAGTTTATCAGAAATAAAGACAGAACACAAACTAGAAAAATATACCATACATTGGCCGTATATGAATCAAATAATTCATAATTTAACTTTTTCTTTTATGGATCTTATATACAATGAAATTAGTTACATAGATATATGAAGATGTAAAAGGAAGGGCAAACCAAAACTTTGAAAATCCTATTATAATTTAGTTTTAGAGAGAAGCCTGATAAAACTTTGTTGACAACAGAAGCTGAACTACTCTCTGAGATGACAACTTTGGCCACCAACATTGTGGGGAACATATTAGAAAATGGGGCAGATATGTATAACTATAACAAAACATGGTAAAAGGAGCTAGCCAACCTGTCAACCTTTTTTCCGCTTTCATAATTCAATTCGTGCAACGATATGCTTGTTTGTGTCCTTGCAAAAAACTCAAAACCAAGCTCCCTTGCAGCTATGACAAAAGCTGCTTCATCTGGTGACTCTGCTTCATAGGAAATTTCTCCAGACTCTTTATCTTCATCTGGAATAGCTGTGTGACAAATAGCTAAAACTCGAAAGAATTTCTGTATGAAGTCTGGATATGGTTCATTAACCCATCGCCCGTTCACTATGCGCTCATCTCTAAAATTAAAGCCCTTAATTGGATGCAGAGAGTCACTTGCCTCATTATTCTGGCCCAAGAAATCAGAGGATCCACCATCAATATCAGATTCCCCACCTTTTCCTCTCCTAGCAAGTGCCTTCTCTACTTCTGTCATACCGCGACCATATGGAATGCCCCCTATTGAACATTTGACGAACTCCATTGAGTTACATGTCAAAGTACCAGTTTTGTCACTCAATATTGTATGAACCTGGCCAAGTTCCTCATTCAAATTAGACGTGCGTGCATGAGCTGGCCTATCTGATACTTCATAATACATTTCTTGGTCTTGGTTGATGAAAATGCTCTGCAGAACTTTCACAAATTCTATGGACACGTAAAGTGATATCGGAATTAGATAACCATACAACATAATGGCAGTCAAAAAATGAAGAACAGCAGCAAGTGTTGCCCTTCTGGGATCATAGAACACCGTTGCATTGTCTGGACGAAGATACCATCTTCTATACCTTCCACCACTAATATCCCTTTTGGTCTCAATACCAAAAAAGACAGAACCAATAAAGGATATCAAAACCAAGGTACTGAAGAGGATGTAGATTATCTTATCCATTTTTCTCTCAATTTTGCTTCTCTTGGACGGAGGATCAGTGGAATTCTGCATAACTTTCGTATCATGGCCAGTAAAGATAACAATGCCATAGATAAAATCAGTATTTTTCAACTTAGAATCTCTTAACAGGATCTGCTGCAAGGAAAGAGGATATTCTTTACCATCATATTGTAAAGTTCCAATAAATGAGTACAGATTTTCATTAGGATCCTCACATTTAACCATAGCCCTAAACTTTTGGAGAGATTTTTCATCATGAAGCTGACTTGTCACCTCCAAAGCATGCTTTAATTTCAGATTAGTTTCTCCATCAAGATTCATAGTCTCAACATAACAAACCCCATCACCATAGCTTGATGAAAGCAAAAGAAGATCAGCAGGAAAGTATTCATCCTTGTACACTTTAATGATGTCACCAACACGGAGTTTCTTCCATCTAGTCTCCGTAAATGTATAATTTCTACCATATACCTGAACCTTTCTGTTGTTCGCCTCTATATCCTGAAGAAATACATGAGTTTTAGCCAGGAAAACTTCTAGTCCTTGAATGATATGTAGGATATATCAATGTGGGGGAAAAACTTTCGAGAACACACAAAGATTTAATAGAAATCAATCCAAAAGGGTGACTCAACAGAACATAAGAGTCAAGTACATCCTAAGCAAGTGACTAACAGAGAAAAGAATATCCAAAAAAGGCCAAACAAGTTAAATAGGCATATATCAGCACTTAATTACATGACATAACAATAGCATGGAACAGAATCATCTCGTAGAATTGTCTTTTTTAAGAATTAAGAAAGATGAAAATTTTCAGAAACAAATTGATATGTACTAGAATTATATTATACTAGATATGTTCAAAGAAAAAGGAGAGTTTTGCAATACCCCTTCCATCCTCTTTCCAGAAAAAAAAAGAGCATTCAAAAATACTTATATGACAATAAAACCATAATAACTTTCTAATTTTAGAGCATTGTAAGATAATGAACCTTGTGAACCTAGTCCTTGATCATCAGTAGTAACTAGTAAGGGGAAAATTACTCTCTTTTTCTATTCATTCATAACTTTTATTAAAATCAAAAAACAAAGACAAGCTTACTCATAGCAGCAAAATTCCAACTGAGTATCATCCAATTTTATTGAACTATATATATATACAAGGACCTTTATAGAAAGTACCACCAGTAGGGGAAGGGCCATTTGGTGTTTTGATAGGCCATGATAAAAAGGTATTCAATATAAAAAAATTGAAAGAGAAAAAAGGGAAAAAAACACAAAACAATACCTGTTTTCTCCTCCTCCAATCTTCCACAGCTTCCTTGGCCATAGTAGCTCCAATCACAACCAGCAATGGAGCAACTATACTTAGAGCAGTAAAAGGTGCCAATGGACTAAATGAAACACACGCAACAATGAGAAAGTAGATATTTGCAACCCTCCTGAACTGCTCAAACAAAGACTTGGGGATAAAATTAAAAGCTGTATACTTTGTTGTTGAAACATAATTTCCTCCATAACTCAACTGAACTGCTTCAGGGTTATCCGGATCATTGCAGTACACAACCCTGGAATACCCCTTCTGCCCAATTTGGGAATGACCATCTCTGAAAGGAGATTTCAAACAAGAAAAACTGTACAGTTTGCTAAAATGTATCCTCCTTTTGCTGCTCCCTCCAGGCATTTTCCCAATGGGGTGTCTAAGTGTCTTCTCTTCACACACAAAACCCAACTATTCCTCTACTTCTCCAAGGGATCAAAGAAGCACCCATCACTCATAACCCCCTCAAGCACCGATTTTGATCTTCACCATGAACACCCTCATCTTCCATAAGCAGAATGACAGCACCAAAGTACAAGGCCAGAAATTTAAAAAAAAAAAATAATGAAAATTAGGCCAACACCTTCACCTAAAAATGGCTACACTCAATTAATATGAAAAGAACCACCCAACATGGCAAGTCAAAGATAAAATTAAAAAAAACAAAAAAAAAAACTAACAAGCTTTGATCCCTTCAAACAATAACACAAAGCCTCAACTGCACCACAATCACAGCCAAAATGAGCCAGAAAAAGTGTGCTTTGAAATTTGAAAACCCCTTAAGTTGAACCTTCCGGAATTCCTTCCTCTCAATGGAAGCTGCAGATGTCTCTTCCTTGCAAGTCCAACCAAATTGTTTGTGGAGAGAGAAACAAAGAGATAGACAGAGAGAGAGAGAAAGGATCAAAAAGTAAGAGCTTGGTATGAGTAGCAGTTAACTTTGCCGCTTCTAAAAGCAAACAAATGAGAGAGACAGAGAAACATTGACACAACCGACTACCGAGCTGGTCATTACTCTTAGTTTAGTACCTGCTAATATTACTGCCTTCTCTTCACATTCACCAAAGAAAACATAATAATAATAATAAAAAAAAAAAAGTTCGACCAAAAACAGAAAGAAAAAGGCATGGATTCTGAATAAAAAAATAATGACAATAATAGCAACAGTATTATAGTATAGTATACCCTTTGTTTGCATGAAGAAGTGTAGGACTTAGATGGGAAAGTTGGTGCAATCCACAAACACTTTTTAACGTTTCTGTTTGTTGCTTTGTAACACGTGTTGCTGTTACATTGACAACAACAACATACTTCTTCCCTTCTCCTAGCCTCTGTCACAACACTCACTCTCTTCCTCTAGCTAATATATTTTATACCCTTCATTCTAATTTTTCTCATTTTACTATTATTATTATTATTTCATCAATTTTATCTATCATCTTTTCCAAATTTAATAATTTAATTTACTTGGTATTTAAAAAAAAATTACTTGCATGACACTCCCACTTTATCATACTGTTGTCAGGTCAACATATTTATTATACTGCTGCAATATCCTACTACATTCTTACATCAATATTTATGTTTAAGGATTAAGGGTAAGATTATAAATTAACCAAATCCTATAATGATAATGATTTTATTGGTAATACTCTTGATTGAGAAACACAAAGAGACAAAACCTTATCATTCCAATATTTTTTACTTTACTGCATGGTTAAACTATTCTTTGGTCTCTTTTTTATTTAGATTTTTGAATCATTTTTTTGCTGATAAAAATATAATTTAGTCTTGATTCCAACAGTGAGAAACAAGAAAAGGAGTCACATCATCCGAGCCATGAAGAAGGAAAACTGGAAATGGACATGCAAGGTGATAACGTTTGGATATGAATAGAAAGTTCCAAAAGTTACCATGACAGGTTAAGAGCATGTGACCCTGCACACCCTCACAAGTGTAGGGCATGTGCCTTTTCATCTTCTTCCATTAATGTGTTGGGAAATGGAACTAAAACTCTGTCACTTGCTGCTTCCTATACTCCAATATATATATAAAGAAAATATTATAAAACAATGGAAAACTTTCAGAATTTATTTGGAGATCAAAGGCTTTGTTTTCTACGTAAATATTGTACATGCAAAACTAACAATGAATTTGAAGAGAAACAATTCTATCTGTTTATACTGATTTATGCAAATTTACATGAAAAATTAACTGTGAATTTCTAGCTCCACTTCACTCCTCAAAATAAGAAATGGAATAAGTTGATACAAACAAAAAATAATAGACAATTATATAATTTTCTAAAATGTCCCCTCATATACGTGATTTTCTCAAAGCATTTTCTTTATTTTGTAAATCTTACAGTTAACACATATTCTATATTTCATAGCATTAATAAAATTAAATTATTTTAAAAAATTCTTTACTTTATATTATTTTTTCTCAATTCAAACCATTTCTCCTTTTACTTTATTTTTCTTCTTTTCCATCTTTTTCACTCTCCGATCGAGAGAAAACTTACTCTAAAAATTATACATCTTAAAGTATAATTATGTTTTTTTATTTATTATATTCACGGTGAATCTGGTAATAGTCTTGCAAACTTAAAATATCTATATATATATAATTATTTTAGATCATTAAATTTGAAAATTATGATTTTTTTTTAAATGTACTCTTTAACAACTAAGTTAATTAGTTCAATTCTTTAAATTTAGTATTTAAAGGTTAAAAGTGTATTTTTTTTTCAAATTTAAAGGACTAAAAAGTTTTAAGAAAATGGAAAAACAAAACTAGATTCATCTCAAACTTTAGAAGCTAAAAGTATAAGTTAGCGATTTTTTAATTAAGGTAAAGCTTTTGGAATAAAAATATTTTAAAAAGCATGACGTTAATAACACCTAGCTAGCAATTATTTTTGCTTTAACTTTTCCGTGGATTTTGTGGCAGAGCTTTTTCATTTGATTATACTTTTCAAAAGTTTTTTTTTTTTATTTTTCACGATTAATATTTTAATAGTTTTTTCTCATTGCTCTTTACTTTTTCAGACGAAGTTTCTTTTCTAATTATATTTTGGGTATGAAATTTGGTAGAATATTTTATAGTTAGTAGTTCGATTATGACATAATTATAATATAAGCTTTTTATAAGATCATAGTTTAAAGAGATAAGGAATTTATTTCTCTTGTGGGACCCTACCCTAGACCTATATGACAACAACACAACCCCTCATAAAGTTAAGTAAGCATTGCATTCATGATCATAAAGAAAAATAGTATATGGTATATGAATGGCTTCTTTTATTAACGTCGTTATTATTGATACACAATAATTATTTGTTTTAGTGATAATTAATTTTTGTTGAACAATTTCATTCATCATTGATGTTTTATTTTCTGTTTTTTTATATATACAAGATTATAAGTTTTATTTATCAAAAAAAAATAGAAATCACAATAAATATGAATTTTATAGCATGTTTGCTTTACGAAAAAATAATAAAATAAAAAAGTGAAAAAAAATGTATAGGTTATTGTGTAAAAATGATTAAAAATATATATAAATAATATAAATATTCCAAATAAAACATAAAATAGAGGTAACAGTATTTTTGTTATTTAATTATAAAACTAAATTTCGTATTCTATTTAACAATGTTTTTATTACAGCCTATGACTTGGTGGCACATGCTTAAGAGGATTATTTTAATGAATAGCATTATTTAACTAGTTAATACCAATAAAAAAAAACATTTTCAGGTACAAAATTTAGTTAAACCTTAATTTTAATGATTTTAATAATGAAGTAATTTTTTTGGTAGAGTTAAAACCACAAATAAAATCCATTAATTAAACAACCATACCTATAAAATACTTTTACCTAACATCCAACTGTGAAAACAGTAACTTATTCAATCCTTCCTTTATCACTTTTTTTCATGTATATATATCTTGTTTTTTAAACATAACTTAAATAATTAATATAGAAGTGAACAAAAAAATTAAACATAAGCATTTGTGATTAAACCATGATATAAAAATCCTTTAGCCTATGCATAAATTATTTGACCATTAATTGTTTTATTATGAAGAAATAAGAAACAGATATATAAATATTGAGACATGTGGTCCTCCCATACAATTGAGGGCAACTTGGCAGTTGGCACCTTTGAATTGAGTTGGAAAATTCCCAAACATGGCATGACACATGCTATGAGGCCATGTTGGCCACCTTTCTCTCAATACCAATGGTTATCCTTTTATTCTACATAGTAAATGTGCTGAAGGAAATTAGATATAGATGTTATTATTACTATTAATATATATATATATATTATCAATTATTTATCATTAAGTTAATTGATATATTTTGTAATAATATTTTTTTAATTCGTAATATTGACTTTATAATAAATGATGGAATCTGATCTAGTGTAGATAAAAAAAAAGTATAGCATACATAATTTAGGTGCAACTATGGCTACTTAATAATATAACACTTTAACAAATATAATTTTATTTAATTGTGGAATTGTGACTTATAAAAATGTCAAAAATAGATTAAAACTCGTGAGTAGAAATTATGATAGGATTTAATTGAATTTAAGTTAAAAAATTATTTAATTCGCAAATTAAACAAGTGAGGTAGAACTTACTAATATTTAATTTAAAGTACTAATATTATATATATATATATATATATATATATATATATATATATATATAT